>OJBR01000040.1_pt1 | contig 76906 bp, 61 predicted proteins | sample 1591161 | NCBI WGS metagenome assembly OJBR01 (sample SAMN05416803, study PRJEB24817) | seawater metagenome | isolation source: Sea water | place: Canada:Atlantic | collected 2013-07
ATGCTCTCCCAGCTGAGCTAATCACCCTTGTTCGCGCTGCGAAGTGGGCGCCATTCTATGGATTGGGCCGAGAGTGTCAACGGCTTTTTTCAGAAAATTGATCGTTTGCCTAGAAAATGGTCGATATGTCTAAAACTTGGGCAAAATGAGAGGGATTAGCATCAAATATCAAAATTCGCGCCACAAACCACAACACAGCTTAGTAGCTTGAAGATTGGAGCTGGACGCTGTCACCCAGCTTCTAGTGCCTCAATCTTCGCTTTAGCCTCTGCCAGGCTGAACTGACCCGGCAGTAACTGTCCATTGGGCTTGGCAAGTAAGTAGTGATGCACATCCAGCGCCCAAGTCTGTCGGTTCAACTCCCCCTCCTCAATAATGGAGTAACCTGTTTTCCCCCAGGCTATCGCGTTACCAATCATCTCTCCGCCTCACCAATCACACGGGCAAGTATAATATCGGCCAAATCATCCAGACTCAGCGGCCCCTCGCGGTCAAACCAATTTGGCGCCCAACCGGTCATCCCTGTCAGCAAACGCCGCATAATGAAGGGATCAGTGGTAAAAACCCCCTCTTTATGTAGGCGTGTTAGCACATCCAGCCACAGTTGCTCGTAGATACCGCGCAACTTTAGTGCCCTGGCTTGCTTATCCTCACTCAGGCAGCGCCACTCGGTGACCATCACCGTCATTGCCTCGGCAGTATCGCCCACAATGGACTGTAACTCCGCTCGGATCAGCGCTCGCAATTGCTCCTGCCCCGTGCTGTGGGCGACCACCGCCTGACGCAAACGCTCAGTATTGAAGTGGATTACCTCTTCCATCACGGCATAGAGGATATCCTCTTTGGTTTTAAAGTGATGAAAAATAGAGCCGCTCTGGATCCCAACTGATGCCGCAATATCGCGGACAGTGGTACGGTCGAACCCCTTATCCCGAAACAGATGCGCCGCCGCGCTGAGCAACCGCCCACGAGGAGAATCATCAATTCCATGAATTGCCATTAAACCAGCCATTGCTTACCCCTATCATTAACGCACACATTATCCCGCTTACGCGCGGGGGGCAGCAAGGCAGGAGCAGGAGAACGTGAAACATTAAAAAACGCAGCCCTGAAATCAGGCAGACACGCTCCCATCCTCAGAGAGTGAATCGCGGCGCATGAAGTCAATGCCTGGCAGCCAACCCAGACCATGATTCAACTTTTCACTTCCAACTGCTGTTCTCGTCCTTTACAAACCAAGCGCTTGCTTGGTAGCTTACGAGACCATGAATTCACACGCAAATGGAGCCACCATGACAAAGCCTGTTCGCATCGGCTGTGCCGCCGGATTCTGGGGCGATACCAACAGTGCTGCTTTCCAGCTCGTCCACCAAACCGAGTTGGATTATTTGGTGTTCGATTATCTCGCTGAGGTTACTCTGTCGATCATGGCCGGGGCACGGATGAAAGATCCCAATGCCGGCTATGCCCATGACTTTGTCACTAACGTGATGACCCCCCTAGCAAAAGACATCAAGGCAAAAAACATCAAGGTTGTCAGCAATGCTGGCGGAGTAAACCCGCGCGCCTGTCGGGATGCCTTGGAAAAAGCCTTTGCTGCTGCTGGCGTGGAAATGAAAATCGCCCTAGTAGAAGGAGACGACCTAAACAGCCGCCGCAACGATTTTGCGGCTGTCACCGAACTGGATAGTGGTGCTCCCCTGCCCCCCATGACAGTCACCATGAACGCCTACCTGGGCGCTCTGCCCATCAAGGCGGCGCTTGACGCCGGTGCCGACATTGTACTCACCGGGCGCATTGCCGACTCCGCCGTCGTACTGGGCCCGCTGATGCACGAGTTCAACTGGTCCACCGAGGATTACGACAAACTGGCCCAGGGCTCCCTTGCCGGCCACGTGATTGAGTGTGGCGCGCAATGTACCGGTGGCAATTTCACCGACTGGCGTGAAGTCCCTGACTTCCACAACATGGGCTTTCCGGTGGCCGAGTGCCATGAGGATGGGCACTTTGTGATTACCAAGCCTGCGGACACCGGAGGGCTTGTCACCTGCGCCACCGTCGGCGAACAAATTGTTTACGAAATTGGCGACCCTCGCGCCTATTTACTGCCCGACGTGGTCTGCGATTTTACCCAAGTAAAACTGGAGCAGGTCGGCGAACACCGGGTTAGCGTCTCTGGCGCCTTGGGCCGCCCGCCCACCGACAGCTACAAAGTGTCCGCCACCTACCCCGATGGCAACCGCATTACGGCCTCATTTTTAATGGGCGGCATTGATGCTCCAGAAAAAGGCCAGGTCGTCGCCGATGCCATTCTTAAGAAAGTGGCCGGCCTGTTTGAAAAACAAGGTATGGCCCCGTTCCGCGACACCAATGTGGAAATACTTGGCAGTGAAACGACCTATGGTGCCAACGCCCGGCGTGCCGACACCCGTGAAGTGGTGGTAAAAATTGCCGCTCTGCACGATGACAAGAAAGCCCTTGGCCTGTTTGCCCGGGAAATAGCCCAAGCAGCCACTGGCATGGCTCCTGGTCTATCCGGCCTAGTCGGTGGTCGCCCAAAACCATTCCCCCGCATCCGTCTGTTCTCCACTTTGGTGGATAAGAATGCGGTCACCGCAAGCATTGATCTGGATGGCAAATCCCACCCCGTGGACATTCCCACAGGCCAGATCTTTGACGCCAGCGCTCTACCAAAGGATAGCGATTATGGTACCGCTAGCGGCGACATCACCGTGCCGTTGATCAAATTAGCTTGGGCCCGTAGCGGCGACAAGGGCAATCACGCCAATATCGGAGTGATTGCCCGCAAAGCGGAATACCTGCCCTACCTGAACGCCGCCCTCAGCGAACAGGCGGTCGGTCATTACATGCAACACGTACTTGACCCGGACACAGGCAGCGTTCATCGCTGGTCCATGCCCGGCATGAATGCCTTCAACTTCCTGTTGAAAAATGCCTTGGGCGGGGGAGGTATCGCGTCGCTGCGTATTGATCCGCAAGGTAAAGCATTTGCCCAACAGTTACTGGATATGCCTATCCCCGTCAGCCAGACCATCGCCGACGCAGTGAGCAAGTAATTTTGATTGTAGCGCGCTGCCTGCAGCCAATGCAGGTTAGCGCCTTTAGGATTTCAAGGATTAGATAATGTCATACCGTTCTGTTTTTAGAGAAAACCTGTTCGCCGGCCAAAACATCATTGTTACCGGCGGCGGCTCCGGCATTGGCCGCTGTACCGCCCATGAACTGGCCGCACTCGGCGCTCGAGTCGTGCTGATCGGTCGCAAGCAGGAAAAACTCGATGCGGTGGCGGCGGAAATTGCCGAAGACGGCGGACAAGCGCTGGGGTTTTCTTGCGATATCCGTGATGAAGAGGCAGTCAAAGCCACCGTGGCCGAGGTCTACAAAGCCGTAGACGTGGTCCACGGTCTGGTCAACAACGCCGGGGGCCAATTCCCTTCACCTCTGGCTATGATCAGCCAAAAAGGCTGGGAAGCCGTGGTGCGCACCAACCTCACTGGCGGCTTTCTGATGGCCCGGGAAGTGTTTCTTCAGGGCATGAATAAAAACGGTGGTGCCATCGTTAATATCGTCGCCGACATGTGGGGCGGCATGCCGGGCATGGGGCACTCCGGCGCCGCCCGCGCCGGCATGGTTAACTTCACCCAAACATCCGCCTATGAATGGGGTAGCTGCGGTGTGCGCGTCAATGCAGTCGCTCCTGGCTGGATCATGTCCAGTGGCATGGACACCTACCCTGAAGGCTTCAAGGCAACGCTTAAGACCTTACGCGCCGCCGTACCCCTTCAACGCATGGGCAATGAAGCGGAAGTTTCCGGCGCGATTTGCTTTTTACTCAGCGACGCAGCTGCCTTCATCAGTGGCGACACCCTACGTATTGATGGCGCTGCCAGCCAGGGCAACGTGGCGATCTTCCCACTGCCCGCCCACGACAAAAGCAAACCGTTCGATGGTTTCCACCGCGCCACCACCCCGGACGTTTTCAAGGATCTCTAATGGCCACTCTCGACAGCGCAATTGACCCCAACAGCGAAGAATACCGCCAAAACCGTGAGGCTCTGCTTGCGGCGATAGAAGAGTTCCGCGCCATCGAACAGGCCGTAGTCGATACCGCGGAAAGCAAACGGGCAAAATTTGAAAAACGCGGCCAACTGCTTCCTCACGAGCGTATTTCCAGGCTGCTGGACGCCGGCTCTCCGTTTTTGAGCCTTATGAACCTGGCCGGCTACCAAATGCACGATGACAAAGACGGCACCGAAGCAGGCGGCGGCACTATTGCCGGCATCGGCTATGTATCCGGTGTGCGGTGTTTGGTCACGGCATCTAACTCGGCCATCAAGGGCGGCACCATTTCTCCCTCTGGTTTGCACAAAACCCTGCGTCTGCAACGCATCGCCCTGGAGAATAAACTACCGGTGGTAAGCTTGGTGGAATCCGGTGGTGCGAACTTGAATTATGCCGCAGAAGTATTCGTGGATGGCGCCCGCACCTTTGCCAACCAAGCACGCTTGTCCGCCGCGGGTATCCCCCAAATCACCGTGGTTCATGGTAACGCTACCGCCGGTGGCGCCTACCAACCAGGCTTGTCTGATTACGTGGTAGTGGTTCGCGAACGCGCCAAGATGTTCCTGGCCGGCCCGCCACTACTGAAAGCCGCTACCGGAGAGATTGCCACCGACGAAGAACTGGGTGGCGCAGAAATGCATGCGGGTACTGCCGGCACCGCCGAGTACCTAGCGCAATCCGATGCAGACGGTATTAGCCAGGCTCGTGATCTGGTGAAACTACTGGGCTGGCGCCGAGCGGCCGCGGACGTTCCCGAACATGAAGAGCCGAAATTCCCACCCGAAGAACTGCTCGGTGTGGTCCCTTGCGATGCCAAGAAACCCTACGACGTGCGCGAAATCATCGCCCGCATCGTTGATGGATCCCAGTTTTTAGATTTCAAAAACGAATGGGACAGCGCCACCGTCTGCGGTTGGAGCACCATCGAAGGCAAACCCGTGGGCATTATCGGCAACAATGGCCCCATTACGCCCCGTGGCGCAGCCAAGGCCGCCCAGTTTATCCAACTTTGCGACCAAACTCGCCGGCCCTTACTGTTTCTTCACAACACCACAGGCTTCATGGTTGGTACCGATGCAGAACAGAACGGGGTCATAAAAAACGGTTCGAAAATGCTGCAAGCTGTGGCCAATGCCCGAGTACCAAAAATTTCTGTGGTGGTGGGCGGCTCCTACGGCGCCGGCAACTACGCCATGTGTGGCCGCGGGCTAGACCCACGCTTCATCTTTGCTTGGCCCAATTCCAAAGTGGCGGTAATGGGCGGCCAACAAGCCGGCATGGTGTTGCGCATCGTGGCCGAGGGCAAACAACGGGCCAACGGCATTGAGCCCGACCCGAAAGTTCTCGACATGCTGCAACAAAGCACCGCCCAGAAACTCGACAGCCAGTCCACTGCCCTATACGGCACCGCACGCCTCTGGGACGACGGTATTATCGACCCACGCGACACTCGCCGGGTAGTAGCTTATGCACTGGACATCTGCGACGACGCCGAACAGCGCCAGCTCCACCCGAATTCATTCGGTGTGGCAAGACTTTAAAAACAGTTGAAGGTCCAGAGCCGCGACCGAGGGGCTACAGGAATGCAGAGGCCCACCTTTTCCGCACACAAAGTGTGCGGCGCGGCTCCAGTTAAGCAGCCAATCGACATGGCACATTGGCGTTTCAACGTTGAACGTTAAACTCAAACGATAAACATAACGAACACAACAGGGAGCTTCCCATGCAATTCACTCAAGAGCACGAAGAACTTCGCCGTACCGTCCGCAATTTTGTCGACAAAGAACTCAACCCCCATGTTCGCGAATGGGAAGATGCGGGTCGTTTCCCCATTCATGAAGTCTTCAAAAAAATGGGCGACCTGGGGTTGCTCGGGGTGACCAAACCGGAAGAATTTGGCGGCATGGGACTGGACTACTCCTACGGCATGGTAATGAGCGAAGAAATGGGTCGCGTTCATTGCGGCGGTGTCCCGCTTGCAGTCGGCGTGCAAACCGACATGGCCACCCCTGCCATCGCCCGCTTTGGTTCTGATGAGCTACGTCGTAACTATCTGGCACCCGCCATCGCCGGTGACATGGTGGCCTCCATTGCCGTCTCCGAACCCCACGCTGGTTCCGATGTGGCCGCGGTAAAAACCACTGCGGTTAAAGACGGTGACGACTATGTGATCAACGGCACCAAAATGTGGATCACCAATTCGCCCAGCGCGGATTTCTTCTGCCTGCTCGCCAACACCTCCGACGGCAAACCCCACGTCAACAAGTCTTTGATCGTGGTGCCAAAAGACGCAGGCGGCATTACCGTGGACAAACCGCTGAACAAGCTGGGCATGCGTTGCTCGGAAACGGCCCAGGTATTTTTCGATAACGTGCGCGTCCCGCAACGCAACCTGATTGGCCAGGAAGGCATGGGCTTCATGATGCAAATGATGCAGTTCCAAGAAGAGCGCTTGTTTGCCGCAGCCAACAGCCTTAAGGGCATGGAACACGTGATCGATGAAACCATCGCCTACGCCAAGGATCGTAAGATTTTCGGCATGCCGCTGATTGATAACCAGAGCGTGCATTTCCGCCTTGCCGAACTGCAAAGCGAGGTCGAATCTCTGCGTGCCCTTACCTATCGCGCCTGCGAAATGTATGTGAACGGCAAGGATGTATTACAACTTGCGTCCATGGCAAAACTGAAAGTGGGCCGTCTAAGCCGTGAAGTGGCCGACAGCTGCCTGCAGTATTGGGGCGGTAATGGCTTCATGTGGGAAAACCCCGCAGGCCAGCTTTTCCGTGATGGCCGCTTGGGTTCCATCGGCGGCGGCGCCGACGAAATCATGCTCGGCATTATCTGCAAGACCATGGATATCCTGCCCGGCAAAAAGAAGTAACAGCCGGACAGCACCACTCTGATCCGTAGGAGCGTCGCTAGCGGCGTGATTGCGAACGTATCGGGCCATCCCGTCGTTTGGCGCGCTTCTACAAAAAAACGAGGTCAAGCATGAGCCTACCCAGCACTGAAACCTTGCTAACAAACCAGGACGGCCCGGTTCTGCATATCACGCTGAATCGTCCCGACAGCCGTAACGCCATGAGCCTGACCATGGTGAATGAACTCATGGCGGTGTTTGAGAGCGTGGCCAACGACACCAACATTCGCGCCATTGTTCTGCGCGGCACTGGCGGCCACTTCTGTGCCGGTGGAGATATCAAAGATATGGCGGGCGCGCGCCAGCAAGCCGCCAGCGGTGACAACAACGCTTTTCAGACATTAAACCGCCGCTTCGGTGAAATGATTACCCTGGCTAACCGTCAACCGCAGGTAGTGATCACAGTACTTGAAGGCGCCGTACTGGGTGGTGGCTTCGGCTTAGCGTGCATTTCAGACGTTGCCCTTGCCAGTGCGAACGCCACCTTTGGCCTACCTGAGACCGGGCTGGGGGTAATCCCTGCCCAGATTGCCCCCTTTGTGGTGGAACGTATAGGCCTGACCCAAGCGCGCCGTTTGGCGTTGACTGGAGTGCGTTTCAAAGGCGACGAAGCACTGCGACTCGGCATCGTCCATGAAGTGGCAGCTGACAGCGAGGCGTTGACCGCAGCACTGGAGAACACCCTCACGGCCGTTCGCCGCTGTGCACCACGCGCCAATAGGGTGACTAAGGAACTGGTCCTGAACGTGGGCCATATTCCTATGAACACCCTACTAGACCAGGCCGCCACCGACTTCGCCGCTGCCGTCAACAGTGAAGAAGGCCGCGAAGGCACCATGGCGTTCGTACAGAAACGCCCAGCAACCTGGAATCAATGAACATTTGATTTACCACAGGAGGCACAACGTGTTCATAGCGAGCCGTGGGCCGATAACAAGGCTTCGGCATCCCCAAAGCGTGTCCATCTTGGCCGCAACGGGATCAGGTTGTGTTTCTCTGTGAACGCTGTGGTGGAAAGCATCATAACCACCAAGCCCCAATACCGGTAAGGAACTCCCATGAGCTTTGAAAAAATTCTGATTGCCAACCGCGGCGAGATTGCTTGCCGGGTGATAGCCACCGCCCAATCGCTCGGGTATCGCACCGTGGCAGTCTATTCTGAAGCAGATGCAGGCGCCCGACACACGGCCTTGGCCGACGAAGCCGTTTGCATTGGCCCGGCCTTGGCTAGTAGCTCCTATCTGAATATGGATGCCTTATTGGCTGCCTGTAAGCAAACAGGGGCCGATGCAGTACACCCCGGTTACGGCTTCCTCTCCGAAAACGCCGCCTTTTCCAAAGCCTGCAAAGACGCAGGCATTACCTTTATCGGGCCCGATGAAGGGGCCATCCAATTAATGGGTTCCAAACGACTCTCCAAGATTGCCATGCAGGAAGCAGGGGTTCCCTGTATTCCCGGCTATCAGGGAGAAGAACAAAGTGACGAAAGACTGCAACAGGAGGCCGAGCGCATCGGCCTACCACTCATGATCAAAGCCAGTGCCGGCGGCGGTGGTCGTGGCATGCGCGTGGTCACCGATGCGAGCGACATCAGCGCGCAGCTGAAAAGTGCCCGCCAAGAAGCCAAAAGCGCCTTCGGCAGTGACGAACTGATTCTGGAGCGGGCGGTGTTGCAGCCTCGTCATGTGGAAATCCAGGTATTCGGTGATCGTCATGGCAACGTAATCCACCTAGGAGAGCGTGATTGCTCCGTGCAACGTCGCCACCAGAAAGTGGTAGAAGAAGCGCCCTCCCCTGCGGTAGACGAATCCCTGCGTCAGCGTATGGGCGAGGCCGCGGTTCAGGCCGCCAAAGCTTGCCAGTATGTTGGTGCCGGCACGGTGGAGTTCCTGCTTGCTCCGCAAGGGGATTTTTTCTTCTTGGAAATGAATACGCGCCTGCAGGTAGAACACCCGGTCACCGAGCTGGTCACTGGGCTGGATCTTGTAGCGTGGCAGATCAAGGTCGCTCGAGGCGAGGCCCTGCCGCTGACTCAAGATCAGGTACAACTGACCGGGCATGCAATGGAAGTCCGCCTCTACGCCGAAGATCCAGCGCAAAATTACATGCCACAAACGGGGCCGATTCTACGCTGGCAGCCCGCCAGCGGTGACGGTATTCGTGTTGACCACGGTCTAATGGAAGGCACCGAAATTGGCAGCCATTATGACCCTATGTTGGCCAAGATTATTGCCGTGGGTGACAGCCGCGAAGACGCCCGCCGCCGTCTTATTCGTGCCGTGCAAGACACCACCTTGATGGGCGTAAACGATAACCGCGAATTCCTGGCGGCCATCCTTGCTCATCCCGTTTTTGCCCGTGGCGATGCCACCACCGCGTTCATCGGCGAAGACTTTGCCGACGATAGCAGCCTGGCCGGCAGCGCCCCTGACAAAACCCTATGGGCACTGGCCGCACTGCACCACTGCCGTAGTGAAACACCCAGTGACGACTTGCGCGGTTGGCACTCCAGTACGCTGGGCGCTCAACCCGTCGTACTTCGCAGCGGAGAGCATAAGCAAACACTCTATATTCGCTATGAAGGCGAACAAGTCCACGTTACGTTTAGTACCGAGCCTGACATTCTTACCCTGACACCGCTAACGGGTGATCGGATAGCCGTGAACGGCGTAGAAGTGACCGCCAGCGTGCTGCAAGATGGCAATCAATATTGGCTGCAAAGTCAGGGCCGCACGGCCTGTTTCAGTGATGATACCCACACCGCCGCCGACAGCAGCGAACAAGCGGGCTCTGGCCTGATCCGTGCTCCCATGGATGGCGCCATTATCGACATTAGCGTCAAGCCCGGCGATACCGTGAGCAAAGGCCAAGTGTTAGTGATCATGGAAGCAATGAAGATGGAACACAGCCTAAAGGCAGACTGTGACGGCACTATTGAAACACTGGATCTGAGCGTCGGCAATCAAGTAAAACGCCAGCAGTTGTTGGTTACGGTCACGCCAGATGTCGGTTAGTTTAGTAACAATTTGCCGACGGAAAAGGACACTGCATCGTGATCCAATAATTTACACTGGGGTAAGTTGTGCCATAACACCCAACTCATTACCCGAGCATTACCAGCATGCAGGGCGCTTGCCCTGCTCTAATGCTGCGGTTAAGGTAAGCGCCCGCTTGCCAACACTGGGTTCCCGGCTTTTCGGGGCCTTCCAAGAACAGACAATGGAGATCCTATGAGCAACGCCGACATCATCACGTTGCCCAAGCTTCTGTCCAAGATCCCAGAGGTGATCACTCATCTTCCCGGCCTGATCAAGGGCTCAAAGCTGACGAAAATCACCGATACCAGCAAACCATTGGGGCTGGGCGTTGCCATTGAGCGCGCCACCAGCATGAACCCTAATGGTGCTGCCGTGATCTACGAAGACACAGAACTTACCTATAAGCAGTTTAACGCCTGGGCTAACCGCCTGGCAGACTACCTGGCCTCTATCGGCCTGAAAAAAGGCGATACCATTGCGGTCAATATAGAAAATCGCCCCGAGCTGCTTGCCACCGTTGTCGCCTGCGCTAAACTCGGCGTCTGTGCGGCCCTTATCAACACTTCCCAACGGGGTAAAGTGCTGATCCATAGTTTCAACTTGGTGAAGCCCAAAGCTGCCATTATTGGTGAAGAACTGGTTGATGCCGTGGAAGAAGTTCGCGGTGATCTGGACCTTAAAGACAACTTCTTCTGCTTCGCAGATCAGAACACCTTAGATAACCCCGGTGACGTACCGAGCGGCTACAAGAATCTGGCCAGCGAAAGCCGTGATTGTTCCAGCGAGAACCCCGCGTCCACTAAGCAAACCTTCTTGCGTGACCCGTTGTTCTACATCTACACCTCCGGCACTACCGGCCTACCCAAAGCGGTTGTCTTCAACCACGGCCGCTGGGAAAAAGCCTATGGTGCTTTCGGTTTCTCTGCCTTGCACCTGACCAAAAATGATCGTATCTACACTACCCTGCCGTTTTATCATGCCACCGGTATGGTGATCTGCTGGTCCTCGGTCATCGCTCCGGCTGGCGCCGTTGTCCTTGCACGTAAATTCTCCGCCAGCGGTTTCTGGGACGATATTCGACGCCACAACTGTACCGCTTTCGGTTACGTGGGTGAGCTGTGCCGCTATCTGCATGAACAGCCAGAAAAACCCACCGACAAAGACAACAAGATCCACACCATTGTAGGTAATGGTCTGCGTCCGAGCATCTGGAAAGACTTCAAGGATCGTTTCGGCATTGAGCGGGTGGCAGAGTTGTATGCGTCATCTGAGGGCAACGTAGCGTTCACCAACATATTCAACTTTGACAACACCGTTGGTTTCTCCCCTGTGAGCTACGCCATTGTCAAATACGACAAAGAACGTGACGAACCGGTGCGCGATAGCAAAGGGCACATGACTAAAGTCGGCAAAGGCGAAGCGGGTCTAATGCTCGGTGAAATCACCGACAAGACTCCTTTCGATGGTTACACCGACCCAGAAAAAACTGAGAAATCTATCTACCGGGATGTGTTCACTAAGGGTGATGCGTGGTTCAACACCGGCGATATGATGCGCGACATCGGCTTCCGCCACGCTCAGTTCGTGGATAGGCTGGGGGACACCTTCCGCTGGAAAGGCGAGAACGTATCCACCACCGAAGTGGAACAGATTCTCGATGGCTACGATGGTATCCAGGAATCCGTGGTCTACGGTGTAGAAATTCCTAACACCAATGGCCGTGCGGGCATGGCCCAGATTCGCCTAACCGGTAACCACAAAGACTTTGACTTCAAAGGCCTGTGTGAGTATCTCAAGCGCGAATTACCCGCTTATGCCATCCCCGTTTTCCTGCGCATCAATGAAGAAGCCATGGAAACCACTGGCACCTTCAAGCACCAGAAAAACAAACTCAAAGAACAGAAGTACGACCTGAAGCAGCAGAACAATGCGGTTTATGCCCTGCTGCCTGGAGAGAGCTGCTACCAGCAACTGGACGAGGCCACGCAGGACGGCATCGACGGTGGCAAGTACCGCTTCTAAGCGATCCAGATGATCTAGGAAAGCAAAAAAGGCGCCGAAAGGCGCCTTTTTTGTGCTCCATTACAGCGCTAGTGGTGGCTTAACCCATTAGCGCAATGCCGCAATAGACATTGTTCTCGACACCGCCAACATAGGCCAGACATAGCGGGGGTTGTAACGTAAGTCCACAGGCGCTCTCCATCGCTACAAGACCATCACCTAACGATTTATGCCACCGTGCCACGCCCGCCTTAGTTTCCTTTACTCCTTTTCTTTACTCCCTTCATTTATCCAAACACGTTCACGTTACCCACATGGCCTTTTCTATCCACGGCATCTGTGGATAACACTGTTAACGAGCCTCGGATAACGCTTCGAAAGCCAGCATTTACGGTAGCTACAGCGACTTGTGTGGTTTTTCATCAAGGACATATGGATATGGATACCTTGAAAAAGGTCAAGACCATCGCCGTTTTTTCTTTGCTGGGATTACTCCACAAAAGCTGTGGATAAATATGTGAACAACTTGACCACAAGTATCTGCATCGCCCGTAATTAGGCGCTTAGCGCACAATGGTTCATTTTTAAACGAATCATAAAGCACTGATTATTCAATAACTTATTATTATATTTTCTCCTGCACACAACTCACCTTTGACCTAATGAACAAACCCCTTAGTCACGATCAGCTTGTGTAAAAGCGCCAGAGAGATCGCAATCCCCTCATGACCCACTGGTTTTATGGATTCAAAAATTACGTCAGCAAAAAACGCGAAGATATTGTCCACAGATCTTGTGGATAACCCTGTGCATAGACAGTAGAAAAGCGAGCATAATCGCCTATAAATCATGCCCCGAGACGATGTGTTCATTTTTTGATCTATATTTTTTCTTTAAATAAATCATATAGTTATACTATTTACCAAGAGATTTTAACGAGATTGTCACTTTTTCGTTCAGAAAAAGAGCATTGACAACAAATCTGTGTACAACATTGGGGCATTCTCACGTTACCAAGAGTGACACCCTGATACAGACACGCACATAACACCAAGGAGGTGAAACGGGGAAGAAAACGCAAGGAGGGGAAACCCCCGGCTATTCTGACAAAACACCAGAATAACCAGGGCTAAACACTAGGTACTCATCAGCCGAATGCTTGCAGCCCGGTCTGGGCCCGGCCCAAGATCAGGGCATGGACATCGTGGGTACCTTCATAGGTATTCACCGCTTCCAGATTCATTACGTGGCGAATCACATGATACTCGTCACTAATGCCATTGCCGCCATGCATATCTCGAGCCTGACGAGCAATATCAATGGCCTTGCCACAGTTATTGCGCTTCATCAACGAGACCATTTCCGGCGCCCAGTTTCCCGCATCTATCAAGCGCCCTAATTGCAGCGCCCCTTGCAAACCTAAGGTAATCTCAGTCTGCATGTCCGCCAGCTTTTTCTGAATCAGCTGGGTAGCCGCCAGCGGGCGGCCAAATTGTTTGCGGTCCAAAGTGTACTGACGAGCCGCCTGCCAACAGAATTCAGCCGCACCCATGGCTCCCCAGCTGATCCCGTAGCGCGCTTTGTTCAGGCAACTGAAGGGCCCCTTTAAGCCCTCCACGTCCAATCGGTTTTGTTCCGGTACAAAGCAGTCATCCAGCATGATCTGACCAGTGATCGATGCCCGTAGAGAGAACTTGCCTTCAATCTTAGGCGCGCTAAACCCGTCAAAGCCCCGCTCTACCACAAAGCCGTTGATCTTACCGTCTAGGTTCGCCCACACCACCGCCACATCGGCTATTGGCGAATTAGTAATCCACGTTTTGGAACCATTTAACAGGTAACCACCATCCACTTTTTTAGCGCGAGTGCTCATGGAACCCGGGTCAGAGCCGTGGTCTGGCTCGGTAAGACCAAAACACCCCACCCATTCGCCACTGGCCAACTTTGGCAGGTACTTGTTGCGCACCGCTTCACTGCCAAAGGTATAAATAGGAAACATCACCAGGGACGACTGCACACTCATGGCGGAGCGATACCCGGAATCCACCCGCTCTACTTCCCGAGCCACCAAGCCGTAGCTAACGTGGTTCACTCCCGCGCCACCATATTGCTCAGGAATGGTGGATCCAAGAAACCCCTGTGCCCCCATTTCTGTCATGATCTCGCGATGAAAAATCTCGTGCCGGTTCGCCTCAAGCACCCTGGTCATCAGTTTACTTTGGCAGTAATCCTGCGCTGCATCACGGATCATCCGCTCATCGTCGCTGAGCTGAGTTTCCAGCAATAGCGCATCATTCCATACAAAAACACTCATGAATCTACCCTCTCCAGCACCATGGCAACGCCCTGACCTACGCCAATGCACAAACTAAGAAGTGCATAACGACCGCGGGTTCGCTCCAACTGACGCATGGCAGTCAAGACCAAACGCGCACCGGACGCACCTAACGGATGGCCGACAGCAATAGCGCCACCATTTGGGTTCAGGCGCTCATCATCCCCAGCCAAGCCCAACTGCTTACAGCAGCCCAGCACTTGGGCGGCAAACGCCTCATTAATTTCAATCACATCCATCTGAGCTAACGCCAGGCCCGCCCGGGCCAATGCCTTGTTGCACGCATCCACCGGGCCTAGGCCCATAACGCGAGGCGCCACTCCGGCAACCGCACCAGACAGAACTCGAGCACGGGGAGCAATAACCGCCGCCACACCAGCCCTACGCGAACCCACAATCACTGCCGCCGCCCCGTCATTTATCCCAGACGCATTACCCGCAGTAATAATGCCACCATCGACAATAGCAGGCAGTTGTCGCAACTTATCAACGCAGGTTCCGGGGCGGGGATGTTCGTCGTCAGCCACACGCAGTGGTGTCGCCTTGCCCCCCTGGGGCACCGTAACCGGTAACACTTCCTGCTGATAAAACCCTTGCTCACGGGCGACCTCATAGCGTTGTTGAGACTGTATAGCAAAAGCATCCGCATCTTCACGGCTAATACCCAGGTCGTGCGCTACATTCTGTGCCGTCTGCGGCATAGTATCGGCACCAAACTGCTTGAGCACTTTCGGGTTAGGGAAGCGGGCGCCGATAGTGCTATCGAAAACTGTCATCTCCCGGCTAAACGCTTTTTCTGCTTTGGCCATTACATAAGGGGCACGGCTCATCGATTCCGTACCACCGGCAATGATCAACTCGCCCTCGCCCACCGTCACCATACGTGCCGCATCCAATGTTGCGGCGAGGCCGCTGCCACATAACCTATTCACGGTGATCCCCGCCACGGACTGCGGCAACCCAGCTAATAACCCGGCATGACGAGCCACATTACGGGCATCTTCCCCCGCCTGATTAGTATTACCAATGACAACATCTTCATACAGAGAAGCCGCAAAGCCATTTCGCTGTACCAGTTCGCGAATCACTCCGGCCAAGAGGTCATCCGGGCGTACCGATGCCAGAACGCCGCCATGGCGACCAAAAGGGGTACGCAGACCATCGTAGATATAGGCATCAAGCATTACATCCTCCCAGGAGTTACACGCTCAAGCGGCAAAGAGACTCGATATGTAGGTAGAAAGGCCTCTCTCACCCATTTCATTCTGTTCAATCACACAAAGCATTACGAAATAAGGTGGGGGGCGGAAAAAGTGCTTTCAGCCAGTCAATATCCTTAGCGTGTTGTAGCGTAAAGGTTACCGTCTTCCGATCGCTACGTAGAATTCTATTTTTAAATTTCAGAGCAAAGTAAGCAGTAGCCAGAGTGCGATACAAATGATAATCGCTGACAAAGGCTAACCAATATCGTGTGCCTGCCATCGCTACAACCTCGCGTGACTACACCACCGTTATTTTTAGGGTATCCGGAATGGGCTCTTCTTTGTGTTGGCAATGCCAATGCTAACGTTGCGGAATTGCGATAATGGCGCAATGGGCGTGAAAGCAGCTACAAGCTTAAAACTACAAACCACGAGGCGATGAAAACGGCGTAACCAGCTGAGCTGCACATATCTACGTATTTCAATCAAACCGGTAACACAGACACCGCCTAGCTGTTTATCCGTGGCTCGCCCGCGCTTTGTAGTGTGTCGTTTAAGCTCCTCCTCCTAATCAGGCTGCGAAATACCAAATACCGTTACGCTCTTCGCGCTGCACTTTGCCTTGCTCCAGCAGGCAGTTGAGATGCGCAATGCTTTCCCCCATTGCAAACATCATTTGCTGCACATCCAATTCGCGCTTAAACATTACCGGCAGCATATCGTGAGCATTATGGGGCTGCTGCCCACAGGCAACCAGCACCTGCTCCAGCTGCTGCGAATGATGATCCTCTAACGCATTAATGCGCGCATGCAACCCGCGAAATGGCAGCCCGTGGGCGGGCAACACTAGGGTGTCTTTAGGAAGCGCATCGCGTATCACTGTCAGGCTATCGACAAATGCCATCACCGGATTAGCCTCAGGCTCCGTGGGACGTACCATTAAGTTACTGGAAATAGTCGGCAGCACCTGGTCGCCACTGAGTAACACGTGGTCTTTCTCGCGATACAGGCACAGATGCTCCGGCGAATGGCCACGGCCAATATACACCTGCCAAGGCTCACCATTAATAAGCAGCAAATCGCCCTCGCCGATAAAGTCCGGGGATTTAGGCAGCGGCATAACCACGCGGCGAAAGCCATTACCTTTACCCGCCACTTTGTTCAGGTCGTCACCCAATAGTCCATGGCTGGCAAGAAACGCTTTGAAACGCTCAATAGTTTGAGCATCAGAGGCAGTACAAATACTGTCAGCCAGCTGCCACTCACCATGACTCATCGTCACCGGCACCCCGCAATGCTGCTCAAGCCAACCGGCCATGCCAAGATGGTCAGGGTGGTAATGGGTAACAATAACCCGAGTTACGGGTTTGCCGTCGAGCTGTTCAGCCAGCAACTGCTGCCAAATTTCGCGACTGCGCCGCACCCCAAGACCGGTATCCAAGATGACCCAGCCATGGGTGTCTTCAAGCAACCAAAGATTGATATGGTCAAGAGCAAACGGCAACGGAAAACGCAGCCAGAAAACACCTTCGGCAACCTTGAAGCGTTGACCCGCCAACGGCAGCTCAGTAAAGGGATAATCTAGTGACATAAGGGACCTTTTGTTTTTGGCGAACAGGGGGTGATCATTCGATACACAGAAAAAACCAGTACCTTTTGCCGTGCCACTGGTCTGTGAGCACAACGACAGGCCTGGCGACAAACCGTTTTCTTTGTAAACCCTGTGACTTTGGCGATAAGCCATCATTGATAGGAGCACGATCATGCGCGCTTGGTGTATTGAAGAGAAGCAATTGCAACTGCATAGCCTTGAGGCACCGCAGCCCGGACCGGAGGAAGTCCAGGTACAGGTCAAAGCCATCGGAGTGAATCGGGCCGATCTGCTGCAGGTTCAAGGCCGCTATCCGGCCCCACCCGGAACCAGCAGCCGCATTCCTGGGCTGGAATATGCAGGGGTCGTCAGTGCCATTGGAAAACGAGTTCAAAAACGAAAAGTCGGCGATGCGGTAATGGGCCTGGTGCCAGGCTGCGCCTATGCGGAGCAAGTGATTAGCCATGAACGCGAAACACTGACGATTCCTCAAGGCATTACTTTTATTCACGCTGCCACTTTGCCCGAAGCCTTTCTCACCGCCTACAGGGCATTGTTTCTGGAAGGCGGCTTGCAGCCGGGCCAGTGGTGCCTTATACGCCCGGCCACCGCCGGCGTCGGCCTCGCGGCTACACAGCTGGCCATCACGCTTGGCGCCCGCCCCATCGGGGCTAGCCGCGAGCCAAACAAACTTGCTGCCGCCAACGACCTGGGGCTTGTGGCTCAGGTCCGCGAAAACGGCACCTTTACCGCACAGCTCAACACCATTACTGACGGGGAAGGCGTAGCTGTAATTCTGGATATGGTCGGCCCAGATTGGAACGATCTGCTCGGCGGCCTGCGCGCAGAAGGCAGCTTGGTGAGTATCGGTGTATTGGGCGGCTTGAACACTGAGCTGAACTTGGGCGCACTGCTGATGAAACGCCAGACACTGAAAAGCATGACTATGCGCAGTCAGCCACTGGAGAAGCGAATTCAGCTGGCGCAGGTTTTCAATGACCGGTTGGCGCCTTTGTTCGCCAACGGCCAATTGCGACCGCTGCCACTGGAAACGTTTTCCTTCGAAAACGCCATCGAGGCCCACAAGCATATGGCCAGCAACGACTTCAGCGGCAAGCGAGTGATTGTTGTCAAATAATAAAAGGGCCAGAGGAAGCATTGCGCCCCACAATAAAGCAGTATTTAAAATACTATTTCATGCTTGCTGCATCGTCCTCAATGACCAAAATGATCAGTGCCAATCCCTTAAGCACAGAGGCCTGCGGGTTCCTCGAAACAAAAAAAACGGGTACCCAAGGCGGGCACCCGTCAAAAGACACCACTAAGGGGTTAGCGGTGTGCGCTACAATAGAGTTTGAATAGCTTAAAGGTTTTCAGAGGTTCCTTTAACTTTCCTCCGATTCAGGCGTTTCGCGGCAGGCTTTTCGGGTTGCTCTTCGGCGTGATCTAGTGCCTGAGTCAATTCCTGCACCCGTTTTTCAAGCTGTTCGATCTCCCGCTTGTTCGGCAGGCCTAGACGGGATAAAGCCTTGTTAAAACGGTCATCAAAGGCTTTTTCCATTTTTTCCATCGTCTCGCCGGTATGGTGGCGAACCCGTTCTTTAATCTCTTCCACCCGGGATTCGGTTTTATCCTTGGTATGCCGCTCCACTTCCCGGCCAGCTTCCACCAAGGCATCAAAAAAACCGCTGCCCTCTTCCTCAGCGCGAGCAAAAGCGCCCAGACCGGCTAGCCAGATCTGATGAGTGTATTTACGAATGTCTTTTGAAGCCCCGCTCAGGGCTTTCAGCGGGTTTTGACGCCCGTCTTTTTCGTTCTGGTTCTGTTCTTGGTCGGACATAGCCCAAACTCCCGAAGGCAATTCCACGAGCGAATGCAGCGGGAAAACAACACACAAACATTATCAACGCGTGGGGCGAATTATAGAGGGGTAGAGGCGCCTGATATCGACAAATTGTAGAACAATAAATCAAAAGTGATCCAAGACAACGCTTGCAATACCGGGTGCCCAAAATTCGAACCAACGATACTATTTATCCACATCATCCTTGTCTATGACGCCCTGCTGTCGCCCGCTGATCAAACCAACACCCCGCGCTAGGCTTTTGGCTCTTTCGCGAAGCATGTCCCGTGACCCGCCCGTTAGCATGTCCATGAAACGCCGACGAAGCCGATCTTCAAGCTGTGACGCGCCCTCATCCAGGCGACGATCTACTTTGCGCTCAATCCGTGGACCTAGCCAAAAGTGGCCGATGAGACCCAGTAGAATTAGAGTCAGCAGTGAAGAGCCTGCTGCTGCCGCAAACAACAACCACCCCAAGGTGGCTATATCTATCTGCAGCACCTGCATTCAACTAATCCCAAATATAAACACAAGCTGGAAAAGGCCAGCCATGGCGCCAAGAAAGCCGCCGACCACAATCAGAATCCACTCGTCTTCCTGAAAAGCCGGTCGCAGCAAATCCTGAAACTCATCGGAACTCAATGCCTGCATACGCTCAGACATCAGCCGCTCGACAATCTGACCCCGCTCTTTGTTGAATCCCTGGTCCTCAAAAGGCTCCACCGCCAAGTCCACGGCCTTCTCTTCCACCGCTTTTTTCAAGTCAGCGTAACCCTCTGGCCCTACCGTAAGCTGGGCGGCGGTTCGCACCACCCCACCATTAAGCAGCGGTTTGAGATGACGTTTAATTAACGCTTTGGTGCGATCACCCCGCGGCCCATTCACCACCTGGTACATAATGTTGTGCAAGGTAATCACTTTGGCCGTGGAGAGACGAGCAAAGGACTCAGCCACATCTTTCTGACGCTTTAAGAATAAACCCTGAATCCGGAATGGCCCGACCTTGATCGGGTTCAGTGGGCGGAAAATCAGGTTCAGGGCCAGCCAGTTTGTCGCAATACCCACAATGAAGCCGAACAGTGGCAACACCCAGTTTTCTGGGAAAAAGATAAATACAGGCACCTGGATTAAGCCAAATAGAAAACCGAAATACAGACCGGAGTTAGTAACAAAGCGGAATTCGGGATCCCCCACTTCGCGGAACATCTGCACCATGAGCTGCTTGTCTTCGCTCATCTGGGTGATAACCATATGTTTCATGTCAACCAGGTTATCAAGATTACGGCTGATGTCGTCGACCACATTATCCATAACGGCAGGAATGGCGCGCCGAGCACGACTATAAACCCGTTTGCGCACCAGCAAAGGCAAGTTTTCCCACAGAACGGCATTGCGTTCGGTCATCACCTCGTCGGTGTACTCTTCGATACGGAGCTGGATAGTACGAGTGAGGTGGTCAGCGATTTTTTCCGGTTCCATTTCGCGGAAAAATTCATCCAAGCTGCCCAGCTTGGATAGCGCCTTATCCACCACAATGCCGGCCATTTTTTCCACCTTGGAGGGGATAATGCCCTGCCAGCCGAAAAAAGGACGGATACCCAGAAATTCCAGGGGATAGAAAGTCATCTGCACAGCCATCCAGTTGGTTGTCCAACCGACGGTTCCAGCGATGAACGGAATACTGACGTACTTCCAGAAATCCGGGTACGCAAGCAAAGATTCCAGCATTGAAAAACAACTCCCCTTCAAGGGCTGGTGCACTGTAACTCGACAGCGCTAAGGCGAACAGGTCCCGCGTACACCCATCCAAGTCAAAAAAGCCAATGTAGTTTAATTATGAAAATGCATAGTATAGGGAGCAGTCATGCCAAATATAAGCGGCATCGCGTAATTTTTGGCAACAATAAGAGACCGGAACGATCACTCCGGGTCAACATAAAGACAGGATAGCGCTGCCACCATGCCTGAAACCGGTAGTTTCCCCCAACTTATTGTGCTGGGAGGCCTAGAAAGTGCCCTTAATCAGGTGCTCACAGGTACACAGCACGGTCGAGACCATCTCGCCGCCCTCCATGGAACCGTGGTGCGAGTCCGTGCCGAACGCCCCCGGTCAGTTCTGTATGTGCTGATCTATGAAGATGGCGTGGAACTGCTGACCGACTACGAAGGCAATGTGGACATTCGTGTGCGCGCACCGCTGGGGGCAATGATTCACTGGTTGTTTAGCAACGGCCCACTAGAAGACCACGAATCATTGCGTGTAATCGGCAGTGAGCAGCACATTGCCCTGCTCGCTGAACTAATAAATCAATTCAGTCTCTGGCCGCTGATCCGCAACTGGCTGGACGACCATGTAAGGCTCAAGGAGCTGCTTGCCCTATTACGCCGGGAAGACCCAGTCTGGCTTGAGCAATTAGCCACCCTACCCCAACAGGTCGGTCAGCTGGCCGAACAACAAGCCCAACAACAGTTACTGCAGGAAGACATCCTTGAAGAACTGCGTCAGCTGCGCGGCGAGCTGCAACGGGCGCGCAAACTGGATCAGTTCTTTACCCTCACCGGCATGCTGCTGATTCTATTGTCGCTAATGAAAGCGTCCAGCTTGTGGGAAACCACTTGGCATGCCTTACAACAAGATTTCCTGTCACTGGCCATGCTTAGCCTTGGCATTGCCTGCTTGGTGGTCCGGTTACTTCCTAAACGGCTCCCTTAAAAGCCGGACATTATAAAACATAGGCATAGCGAACCAAGTACGGGTCAGGGTTTGTCCTTGCGTCCGAAAATATTCCCCAGGCGCTCACCCACCATTTCCGCACTGCTACGTGCCAAGTTACGACTAGCGCCTTCCAGTAACTCTTTAGACGGCAAGTTACGCACGCCTTCCGCCAGCCCTCGTCGAACCCCGTCTTCCACTCGATCCGAAAGAACCTGCGCCGCTTTTTCCACCTGCTCATCCAGCTCCCGTTGCAAGCTGTCACGTAAACGGGGCTGAAAATAAAAATTCGCCCATACACCGACAACCAGCAGAGTACAAAAAGAACTGAGTAGTGCCGACGCGACAATCCATGTAACTGACATGATTTCTTCCTCTGCGTGGTCCCGATTCAGGCCCCGGCCTAAAGCAACCACGTGTATAAGGGGGCCGGCATTATTGTTAAGTAGCGCTGTATAAGAGTATGACCTGATAACGGGCAACCGTGAACCCGCTAGAATCTTTGCAGCAGGAGTGGAGGCCAGCAACGACTGAAGCCTCTGCTCGCAGAAATTAACGAGGCTCTCGCATTATCCAGTGCTAACATCAACATCTCAGCCGGGCCGTTACCGGATTGACTCACTCGCCATGAATCCACACTTAACGGATTTAGCATCACGTTGAATGTACAGATCGCTCACATGAGGACAGCGGGGCAGATACAGAGACGGCGGGTCAGCGATACACTGAAACTACTGCGCCAACCGACGGGACGCGGCCAGCGAATTCTGTCACCGCAGGCACAAAACAGTCCGGCCAAAAACAACGTAGGCGGATACTGAAAAGGTCCCACACAAGACGCTCAATCACGCTTCTTTGACACAGGCACTCCAAGCAGACTTATCGACACTCTAACGCTCATACTCGCTAGGAGCCCAAACCTTATGGCTTGCGTGCAACCAACACCGCACGGCGTGGTGCCGGGTAACCTTCACGGGTAAGGCTATGATCCTCGGGATCTAAAAAATCAGGAAGCGACTGGAAACGCATCCAGTCGGTAGACCGTTGCTCTTGCACCGAAGTGTTGCTTTCGTCCACACAGCGCACATCCACAAAGCCGCATCGTTCCAACCAGCGCGAGAGCATAGCCACCGACGGCAAGAAAAACACATTGCGCATCATCGCATAGCGATCTTGCGGCATTAACACCGTACATTCATCCCCTTCCACCACTAGGGTTTCCAATACCAGCTCGCCACCAGCGCACAGCGCCCCCTTTAACTCCAATAGGTGATCCAGAGGCGAGCGCCGGTGGTACAACACCCCCATGGAAAACACCGTATCAAACTGCCCGCCTTCTGCTGGCAGCTCTTCCATACGCAGAGGCAGGAACCACACAGGTAAATCCGGCGCAAAACGACGTACCGCCAGATATTGCACCAAGAACAGAATGGTCGGGTCGATCCCCACCACGCAACTAGCCCCAGCAGCTGCCATACGCCAGCAGTGATAACCACTACCGCAGCCCACGTCGAGAATCCGTCGCCCCTGCAACGATGACAAATGCGGTGCTACCCGTTGCCACTTCCAGTCCGAACGCCACTCGGTTTCCACCGGAACGCCAAAAAATTCAAATGGTCCTTTGCGCCACGGGATCAACCCCTGCAATGCGAGTTTCACAGCCTCTTCATTCTGCTCACCCGCTCGTCCAATGGTCAGCGTGTTCTGATCCAGTGCGCAGTTCGTCGGCCCAGCCGGTAGAGCATCCAGTGCCGCCATCCAGCGTGGTAGGTCACCGTGGGGACGCTCGACCAGGCGCTGACGCGACAGCGCCATAACGGCAGACAAAATTTGCGGAGAAAACAGGGGCTCAAGCCCACGTTCGCAGGCCTGCAGGTAATCAGTAAGCATTAACGCACAGCCAGTAATGAAACAAAGTTAAAACAGCGGAACCAGACATGAATCTGGCGGTAGCCCGCTTTTTTCAGTCGCGTCTCGTGGGCCGCCAGGGTTTCCGGAATCAGTACATTTTCCAGCGCATTACGCTTCTGGCTGATTTCCAGATCGGAATAGCCATTATTGCGTTTGAACGCATGGTGCAATTCGGTCTGCAAGGCATTCTCAGCGTCATTGGCGAAACGGATTTTCTCCGATAGCACCAGGATGCCACCAGGCACCGTGGCATCGGCCAGGCGTCGAATCAGGGCATCACGTTTTTCCAGGGCGATGAACTGCAAGGTAAAATTGAGCACCGCCATGGAACAAGAATTGAACGCCATCTCTGCCACATCGCCTTCTTGCAGTGTCACCCGATGTGCCTGACCAGCTTGAGAGAGCAAGTTCTCGGCCTGCTCAATCATGGCCCGGGAATTATCCACCGCAACAATAGGATTACCGGTGTCCCCGGTCAGGGTCGCCATGGCAGTGGCGGCGGCCCCTAGGGAACACCCCAGGTCATACAGGCAAGTATCCGGCTGCGCGTACCGGGCCGCCAGCACCCCAATCATGTCGATAATAGTCGGATAGCCCGGCACCGAGCGGCGAATCATGTCCGGAAAAACCCGCACCACTGTGTCGTCGAAGGAAAAACGCCCCACCTGCGAGTGTGACGTGGCGTAAATACGATCTTGTTGATCAGACATAAAGGCCCCTGTATGCATCTGCGGCGCCGATTATAGCGAGGAGCTGAGCCCGGAAGAAACGCTTATTCGTCCAGGCTAACGGGCACATTACGCCCCTACCGTCGGGCTATCCTGGCAAGAGAGGCAAAGCAACGACCCGCCGAGAACACCATGTAAACAAACAGCACAAATGCTAAACATTACATAATAGGTTCTTCGCCTGCCCAAGCCCATTGCCCCTGCTTTCACAACAAGAGGTTCGCAACAATCTAGATACAAGCCTTTAGGTCCGAGCAGAAGAATTAAAGAGCATACTCGCCAGTTTAAAACGCAGTTAACACAATGAATTTAATGATGAAAAAAAACCTATAGGGTGGCAATATTCACACAAAACCAATAAACAATAACTGGATTAAAAATCATTAAACGAATGGGCTTAAGCATGATGCTTGCCTGCTAATTGGAAACCACCGGAACCATCTTGCGAGTGTTGAATATGCTCATATTCCGCCATCACGAATCATTTTCTTTTCTTACCACCAGCGCCATCGGTCTCACCCTTTGTGGGCTCGGGCTAACCTTTAATAGCATTGAGTGGCAGCTGATCAGCATGGCCAGCTTTTTTGGTGGAATCATGTTGGCCGCCTATGGCTGCGTGCTCCACGCGATACAGAACCATCAAGCATGGCGCGTCGAAAGCGCACTATTGGTAATATTTATGGTGGTCTTACTTGCAGAGCCCTTGCTACCCACGGCAGTACAGGACACGTTAATATACCTTATGCCGTAACCCCCAAGTACTTGAACAAAGCTTGCTTCATGGCCGCCAGAGAAAGAGGCTTAATCAATTGTCCATCCATACCCGACCGAGACATTCGCCCAGAGTGTTCGCTAATCGCATGGGCGCTCAGTGCTAGTATCTGGCAAGGGTTCCAGCCGCGCTCTGCCTCCAGATCACGAATGTGTCTAGCACAGGCAAAGCCATCCATCACCGGCATATCCAAATCCATCAGCACCAAATCCAGATTACCGCTCTGCACACCAAAAGCATCAAGCCCTTGTTGACCATCTTCAGCGACAATAATGTGCACAACCCCAAGCCGTTGCAGATACCCCTTTGCCACCATCTGGTTTACCGGGTTATCTTCAACGATAAGGACACGCAAATTGGAGACAGATTCCACCGCCGCTGGTTCAGTGATAATTGGAATCACACCCGGCACATGGCTTCCCAATAATTGCTGAAGATCAGAGACTGTGATCACCGATCGGCGCAGCACCAGGACATCGCCTGGCAGCCACTGCGGAGGGGAGCAGCGCATACCGATCAACAGTAGAATGTTGATGTCAGCCGAGTTCAAGCGTGTCATCTGTAATGCTTCCCCGAACAACGCCTGATCAGGCAAACCATTGATCAGCAAGATACCACTGTCCGCCTCTGCGTTAGGCTCAGCGAGCTGCCCAACAGTCTTGATCATCTTCACGGTCTGAAAACGCGGATCATCAATCAACCAATCAGCCAGGCTCCCCTGCACATCCCAGAGCCAGCTGGCAGGCGGCAGTTCAGCCATCATCGGGACCGTTTCTTGATCGCTGGCCATCTGGATACTGAAGCTGAACCGCGAACCCTGCCCTGGTGCGCTGTGCACATAGATCTCTCCCCCCATCAGCTCGACTAACTCACGGCTGATAGACAACCCCAATCCCGTACCCCCATAACGCTGTGCTGTATTGGCTGATGCCTGTGTGAAACGTTGGAACAATTGGGCCTGTTCCACCTGACTGAGCCCAATGCCCGTGTCAGCCACCGAGAAAGTATATAGCGGCGCCTCGCCATACTGCCGACGGCATACTAAAGACAATACGACCCGCCCATTACGGGTGAATTTCACCGCATTGCCAACCAAATTGATCAAGATCTGGCGCAAACGAATAGCGTCACCCACTACGTCCGATGGCGTCTGCGGATCCACATCCAGAATCACTAGCGTGCTGTTGTCACTGGCCGGCAGATTGAACATTTGCACACACTCAGCCAGCAACACCGGTAGGTCAAAGTGCTCTTCCACCAACTCCAGCTTGCCTGCTTCAATCTTGGCGAAATCCAGCACATCGTTAATCAACGCGGTTAAGGTACGGCCAGCGCTGTCTATTAAGCTGATGTACTCCTGCTGGCGAGGTGATGGGTCGGTCTCACGTAACAACTCGGCCAACCCAATAACGCCATTCAACGGCGTTCTAATTTCATGGCTCATACGGGCGAGAAACAAACTCTTAGCTTGGCTTTCAGCACGGGCATTGATTGCTCTAGAATTAGACCAATACACCCATAGAGCCAAGCTCAACACCACCATATAAAGCAATACGATGCCCAGCATCATCCAAACTGTGGCCCGCGCTTTCTCATTGCGAGCATTACCCAATAGCTGGTCAGCCAAGGAAATCAACATGGCGGATAAGCCATCCACTGATTTCATGACACTGCGGCTACGATCATAGGCATCCGTCCAAGACACCTCGATCTGTGTGGCCAAAATCAGTTCCTGTTCAGACCACGTCAAAAACGACAATAAACTTCCCCGCACTAACCCCCATTGTTGCTGCAGCTCGATGGCTCCGGTACGTGCCGCCAGTGCCTTGATCTCACTGTCGATGATAGTCACCTGATGTTGCAGCCGCTGCCAGGCATTTTCCAGCCGGCGGACATCATTGTCGCCCAGGTAGCCGCCCCGTAGGCTCACATATAATGACAACGACCTAATCAAGCCGATATCTTCCTGCACCTGCATGAATGAACCCAAGGGAAGCGACAGCACTTCGTTGGGTTCCAAGCCCTCACCTATCGATAAGTCCGACACAAACAACACCGTGGACAAAACCGTGCTTAGCCGCTGGGTAATTTGGTTCACGTTATCAAAAGGGCCAACCACATCTTCCATAGGAATGCCGGTTTTCACCGTCAAGTCGCTCCAAGCCTCACTGAGTAAGCGGGCCTGATCACGTAGCCCAGCAGTATCGCGTTGCCGTACGCCGTGGAGAAAGGCCTGCAACCGACTGCCCGCGCGGGAACGGCTAAGCTCGAAGCGCGAGACGATCCCCGGTTCCTGGGTATAAATAGCCGCCGAGGCCAGATCTCGCATATCATTAAGAGGCGGCACGGCCTCCAGCCCCAGGTCAAACAAGCCCACATCTGCACGCATGGTATCGTAGGTATCCAGCAGCCCTAGGCGATGCTGAAGCAAAAGCGCCGAAGCGATAGCAAATGGCAACGTGATCAACGCAAACAGCAGTAACATGGCCGCACTGGTTCGCAGACCCACAACCGGCAGCCTCGGAACTGATTGCGCCCCATCTTGTGACGCAGTATGTGATGGCTTTTCCATCGGCCTGCCCTGAAAAAGGTTATGCTCGTAGTTTGCCACGTGGGAGGGCCTGAAAAACCCCCTGCATGGCCTATAAGGGTATAAATGCTTAGGACACCTGTGAATAACGCCTTGCACACTAAGGCTTTCAGGCTGGTCCCCCCCCAGTTGGACCAGGTAGAGAGGAGCGCACTTCTGAAGGCCTGCGGGTTGCCTGTCGAGGCCGTACAACAACGGGATATCCCGATAACAAGATAATAACCTTCCCTATGCTGCGATCTATGAATGTAAAATTTTGCTATCTGTTGCCCGCCTTTATCTGGGCCATTTCGCTGGCCGGCTGTGCCAGTAAAACGGCCCTGGAAACCTCAAGCGCACCATTGCACGTACAAAAGTTAGACAAATCCGCCCTGAAAGCCACAGGCTCGGAAAACCAAGCCCGCGCTCTACCCGCGCACAAAGCGCAGCTAGCGTTCTATCAGGCCCCCAAAACCCTGGCAGGCCTCCAACTTGACGGCGAAATCAGCTCCGAATACGCACGCACCCTGCGTTACCGAGGGCCCAATAGCAAAGAACAACTTACCCTTACCCTCTCAGGCTTACCCACAGGGTGGGATAGCATGCCTGCGCATCGTGCCGTAGCAGGCTACTACAGCGAGCTTCGCCAGCGCCGGGTAAACAAAGCGTTAAGCAACAGTGCCTATGCTCTTAGCATAATCAGCGAACAACTGGTCGACCTAGAAGGAAACCCGAGCGCGCAATCACAAATGCGCTGGATAGAACCCAATCGACCGATTCAGAACCAAGCGTTACTGGTCACACTGATCAATAACCACTTCGTTCGCATCAGCAATGCCAGCTACCAGCAAAAAACACGCTGGTTACTGCAACAGGCCAAGCGTGCCCTCGCAGAGTTCAAGGCAGCACAGGCCGTGACGGCACCCTGAACGCAACATGTTATTATTTCGCCTCACTGGGAGGTTCGCTAACCATACCGGCTTCATTAACGCTCCCGTGTTGGCAACCCTGATCCTCGCCCACACAAATGGGCCCTCTTCTTTATGACAGCAATTGATTTCGCCCTGCCTAACTGGGGTGGCCACGCCATTGTCATCGGCGCTGGGCTGGCTGGCGCCACCACCGCCCGAGCCCTAGCCGAACGGGGCTGGCGGGTAACCGTGATCGACCCTCAGGGCATTGCCAATGGCGCGTCCGGAAACTTAGCAGGCGTGGTATACAGCACCCCTAGTCCTCACCTAACCCCACAGAACCGTTTCTACCAAACGAGCTACCGCCATGCATTAACTTGGCTATGCCGCCACGGCTTTCCTGCCAGTCACCGCGACGGCCAACTCAACGGCGTGATTCAGCATTTCGTCAACGACAAACAACGGAAAAAGCTCACCGCTGCCATGGACAGTGGCGCCTGGCCAAAGGATTTGCTGCGACCGGCCAACGCCGCCAATGCCGTAGAACTGGTGGGCGGCGGCTATCTGCGCCCAGATCGCTGGTGCCAACATCTTCTCGACCACCCCGCCATCGTGTTGCGCCATGAAGCAGTAACATCACTCCATGAAGGGGCACCCGCTAGCGTACGGCTAACTCACAGTGGGCCGCTTGAAGCCAATGCTGTGATCGTTTGTGCTGCCGGTGCCAGCCAGCAGTTAGGCGGTTTGGCCTGGCTTCCCCTCAAGCAGATACGAGGCCAGGTCAGCTATTGTCAGGCCACCGATACATCCCGCCAGTGGCAACAGGCACAATGCCACGGAGGCTATCTAACACCCGCGTTGGACGACCTACACTGTGTCGGTGCGACGTTTAATTTGCACGATAGCCACCCTGCGCCCACAGATGCCGACGATGCCGAAAACCTTGCGCAGCTAAAATATTATCTTCCAGATGCTTGGCAGGCTTTGGGGGGCAATGCCATTGCGATCAAACACCGCCGCGTGGCCTTTCGTTGCCAGAGTGTGGACTTTTTGCCCTTGTGTGGCCCCTTGCCTGTAGCCACCGACAACCCCCACCGTACAGCCACAGGCTTGTATCTCAACCTTGCCCACGGCAGCCGAGGGATTACCGGTACACCGCTGTGTGCTGACCTGTTAGCCGATCTCATAAGCGGGCAATCGTTACCCATAGACGCACAATTGGTTGACGCCCTGGACCCTGCACGGTTTATTGTTCGCAAACGCAAAAAACAACCGGAGTGGAAACCATGAATTTAGTGAGCGTGCCTGTCACCGCCCTGTATGCCGCCCTATGCGGTTTTCTTATTATCGCCCTAGCCGCCAACGTAGTCCGTTACCGTTTGGGTAAAAAGGTATCCTTAGGGGATGGTGGCCACGAAGATGTGAACCGCGCCATTCGCGCCCACGGTAACACCATAGAATATATCCCACTGGCACTGATATTGATGGCCTTGCTGGAAATCAATGGTGCCGGCAATACCTCCTTACACCTCTACGGCATTGTGCTGCTGGCCGGGCGTATATCCTACGCCTACGGCATGCTGGTTCCGCACAGCAGCATCAACCAGGCCCGCCAGATTGGAGTGCTGTCATCCTGGATCGTCATCGTCGCCACTAGCATTCAGTTGCTGGTGAGCAGCCTCTGAAATCGCAAGCTTACAAACATAGAAAGCGCCTTTCGCGCTTTCTCATTTAAACCGCTTAACCCGACACTATTTATGCCAATCATTGTTCCTTGGAAAGATCTGCCCCCCGACACACTGCACAACCTGATTGAAGAGTTCGTGACACGGGAGGGTACCGACTACGGCGATACCGAGATCGCCACTGCTACCAAGGTGGAGCAGGTCCGTGAGCAGTTGAAGAAAGAACAGGTATTTGTGCTATTTGATGACATTACCGAAAGCGTTTCCATATTAAGCAAGGAACAGCTCACCGACATTGAGAACGGACAGTAATCACAGGTTGCTGCTAATTCTTAAGTTATTCGCTGTGAGCGCTGTCTACCCCCTGCCGTATACGCAATGTCACCAATACCGTGCGCAAATGCGGAACCGGCACATCAAGACGGTCAGCGATAGCGACTATATTGCCAACAATGGCCTCCAGCTCGATAGGCCTATCATTCAAGTAATCCAGCGCCATAGAGTTTTTATATGCGCCCATGGCGCGAGTCCCCGATATATTCTTCTCGATGATGTCGGGGGGCATGGGGTAACCATCAGCCTCAGCCACCGCTATCACCTCTTTCATCATAAGGCGGATCAACGCTTCGCCACCTGGAGCATCAAGCATGGTCAACGTATCAGCACCGTTGGCCAGCACGCTCAACGGATTGAACGATGTGTTCCAGACACATTTGCGCCAACGCTCGCCAACCACCGCATCAGTACCGTTGACATCGATACCGCCCTCGCGGAACAAATTGGCCAACTGTTCGCAGTGCTGATCAAAACCCTTTGGAAAATTCCCCATCACCAGCTGTCCATAGGCCTGGTGATTAACGGTACCCGGCCCGGTGCGGCTCACAGCAATGAATGCCAAACAACTTAGCAATGGATTGTCGGGGAAGGCATCGGCCAGCTCACGTTCAATATCCAGGCCGTTCTCAATCAGCACCAGTGCGGTGTGATTTCCTAACCAAGAGCGAACGAGTTCTGCCCGGTCCACACCCGGCAACACCTTGACGCACAACAACACATAATCTGGCGTTTGCAGCGGGGTTTCACCAGGCTGATAGACATGATCGGGAGTCCACGAAAGGTCACCCAGCGGGCTAGTAAAGCGGAAACCAGAGGCTTTCACTGTCTCATAATCTGAACGCAACACAACACTAACCGCACACCCTGCCCGTTTCAGGATCGCGCCATAAAAACTACCAATGGCACCAGCGCCTATCACCACAATGTGGGGCTTAGCCTCCGCGCTTTTGAGGATCATTGCCTCTATTCTCCTAACAGGCTGCGTTCTTGTTGGGGCCCAAACAACGCCGGCAAACCGAGCATGACAAACAAACCCATCGCCGATGAATACAAAGTGCTGACTCGCTGATGAACCTCACCTGACGCCCGCGGCAACAACAGCACGCCACCGAGTATGTTTCATACGCCCAGGTTATCGAAAGTTCAAACGAGGTTTGTTCATGAAAAATAAGCGCGAGCCGTTCTCACACAGAACCTTCACCAACCACAAGGCTGGGGGAACGCTGCAGGCTGAACAGGAAAGTATCCACATAATCCGGCGCGGCATCCGCCAGATCAAAAACTGACGGATCCAACAACCAATACATGATCACGCCATTGAGCAGGCTATGCAGCAATGTCACCGCACGCCCAATGTTTAACCCTGCAGGCAGCTGCCCTTTGGCAATAGCATTCCTGAAAGTCGTTTCCAGTCCGTCAGACGCATCCCTGCACGCATCGCGCTGGCGCAATAGCAGATCCCGATTCTCATCACTGAACTCGCACTTCTGAAAAATGATCTCGAAAACCCGGCGCTGGGACGGATCCTGAGCCACTTGCTGTAACAAATACACCATAAACTCACGCAGGCGTCCCATTGGATCCGCCTCATCATCCGCCTCTGCCCGCTGGGCTAAGGCCTCAAATGGCAAGCGCCGACGGTCCGCCATGGCCACAAAGACATCATGCTTATTTTTGAAGTGCCAATAAATCGCTCCGCGCGTCACTCCCGCCTCACAGGCAATATCATGTAATGAGGCAGACAACACGCCCTTGCGATGAAAAACTTGTTCCGCCGCATCCAAGATATGGGTACGGGTTTCCATCGCTTCTGCCTTGGTGCGCCGAACCATTGGAGACTCCCAAATGGAATTGACAGTATTTTGTTCAAGTTAGCCAAAAGATCTATACATACATTACTGAATGTATATACTGAACTTGATTCATTTTTCATGCAAGCACCACGAGCCGTCTTTAATGGACAAGCTGATGGCGTGCTATAGCGTGTTTCCAAGCACTGAGGTGATTATGCGCAGCGGTTTCATTCTCCCCCTGATAGCAGGCGTACTCGCACTGCAGCTAAGTGGCTGCGGCGATGCCGGCCAATCCGGCCAACAACAACAGCAACAAGCACCCGAAGTCGGCTTTGTCACCGTCAAGGCGGCCACCGTCACCTTGAACCGGGAACTGCCCGGGCGAACCACTGCACACCAGGTTGCCGAAGTGCGGCCCCAAGTCAGTGGTGTGATAGAAAAGCGCCTCTTTGAAGAAGGCCAAGAAGTAAGCGCGGGGCAACCGCTGTACAAAATAGACTCACGCACCTATCAAGCAGCGGTGGCTAGCGCCCGAGCGGAGCTGGCCCGTGCCACTGCCACCCTGAATTCCAACGACTTGCGAGCCAAACGCTTCAAGAAACTGTTGGATTACAAAGCGGTGAGCCAGCAAGAATACGACGAAGCTCAGGCCCAGCTGGATGAGAACAAGGCCGCCGTAGCCGCTGCACGTGCCAATCTGCAAAGTGCCCAGATCAATCTGGATTACGCCACGATTAAAGCGCCAATCAGCGGGCGCATTGGCCGCTCCAGCGTCACCGCCGGTGCTTTGGTCACCGCCAATCAGGCAAACGCCCTGGCCACCATTCGCCAACTCGACCCGATCTACGTAGACCTGACCCAGTCAAGCAACGAGCTGCGTCAGCTGCGCCAAGCCATGCAGGCCGGTGAGCTGCAACAGGTCAGCGACGACGAAGCACGCATTACCCTAATACTCGAAGATGGCTCCCACTATAAGGAAGCCGGTGCCCTGCAATTTTCCGAATTCGCCGTGGATGAAAGCACCGGCTCAGTCACCTTGCGTGCCCTATTTCCCAACCCGGACGGCGAACTGCTGCCCGGCATGTTCGTTCGCGGCCGCCTACCGGAAGGTCAACGCAAGGATGCCATTCTGGTTCCCCAAAAAGGCATTACCCGCGACCCGACCGGCCAAGCCTACGCCATGCTGATCGACGACAATAATCAGGTAAAAAAAGTGAAAGTCCGCACTGAGCGCGCAGTCGGCAACCAGTGGCTTATTGCCGACGGACTGAAAGACGGTGATCGCCTGATTGTGGACGGCCTGCAACGGATTCAGCCCGGCGCTCCGGTTTCCCCAGTGGACACAGAAAAAGCCAACGTCGAGCCCGCACCCGCACAGCAAGAACAACCCCAGTCCCCCGCCAGCGACGCTGGCGAGGCACAAAGCGCAGCGCAATAATACGCAACGACGAGAAACGGGATTCCCATGGCCAGATTTTTTATTGACCGTCCAATTTTTGCCTGGGTGATTGCCATCATCATGATGATGGCCGGTGCCTTGGCCATTTACACCCTGCCCATTGAGCAGTACCCCACCGTTGCGCCTCCGCAAGTCTCCATTGCCGGTAACTACCCCGGCGCTTCGGCGAAAACCGTGGAAGATTCGGTCACCCAGGTGATCGAGCAACAAATGAACGGGATCGACAACCTGCTGTACATGAGCTCCAGCAGTGACTCTTTCGGTAATGCCGCAGTGAACCTGACGTTCGCCCCCGGCACCGACCCGGACATTGCGCAAGTACAAGTACAGAACAAGCTACAGCTGGCGACCCCCCTGCTGCCCCAGGAAGTGCAGCAACAAGGAATGCAGGTCACCAAATCCTCAGACTCTTTCCTGATGGTGGCGGGCTTTACCTCCGAAGATGGCAGCCTATCCCGTGCTGACCTAGCCGATTACGTGGCCTCCAATGTGCAGGACCCGGTCAGCCGGGTGCCCGGCGTGGGTCAGATCCAGCTGTTCGGCTCTCCCTATGCCATGCGCGTCTGGCTGGACCCGAACAAACTGAATAAATTTGATTTAACCCCCCAAGATGTTACCCAGACAATCGAGGTTCAAAATAATCAGGTAGCCAGCGGTCAATTGGGCGGCGCACCGGCCGTAGAAGGCCAGCAATTGAACGCCACCATCATCGCCCAGACCCGCCTGGAAGACGTGGATCAATTCGAGAATATCCTGCTGAAAGTAAACCCGGACGGCTCTCGAGTGTTCCTTAAAGACGTGGCCCGAGTCGAACTGGCAGCGCAGAACTACGACGTGCAGGGCCGTTATAACGGCCAGCCCGCCGCCGGCCTGGCCATCAGCCTAGCCACCGGCGCCAACGCCCTGGACACCGCAGAAGCACTGCGTGCCCGCCTAGCCGAACTGCAGCCCTACTTCCCTGATAAGATGGAAATGGTGTTTCCCTACGACACCACGCCCTTCGTCAGTATCTCCATCGAAGAAGTGGTACATACCCTGTTCGAAGCCATCATCTTGGTCTTCCTGGTCATGTATCTGTTCTTACAAAACTTCCGCGCCACCCTCATCCCCACACTAGCGGTGCCCGTGGTTCTGCTAGGCACCTTTGCGGTGCTGGCCGCCTTCGGCTTTTCCATCAATACCCTAACCATGTTTGGCATGGTGCTGGCCATCGGCCTACTGGTAGATGACGCCATCGTGGTGGTGGAAAACGTGGAACGGGTGATGCACGAGGAGGGCCTCCCGCCCAAAGAGGCTACCCGTAAATCCATGGGGCAGATTACGGGCGCGCTGGTGGGCATCGCCTTGGTACTGTCAGCCGTATTCGTTCCCATGGCCTTTTTCCCGGGCTCCACCGGAGCCATTTACCGCCAGTTCTCCATCACCATTGTGTCCGCCATGGTGCTGTCCGTGCTGGTGGCCTTGATCCTCACTCCGGCCCTGTGTGCCACCATGCTCAAGGCCAAGGACAGCGAGCACCAAACCGATCATGGCTTCTTCGGCTGGTTTAACCGCACCTTCGACAAGAGCAGCCGTCGTTATCAGGGCAGCGTGGAAAAAATCCTCGGCCGCCGGGGCCGCTACCTGTTTATCTATGTGGTGATCGTCGGTGTGCTCGGCTTCAGCTTCATGCGCCTTCCATCCAGCTTCCTGCCGGAAGAAGATCAGGGGATTTTGTTCACCCTAGTGACCCTGCCAGCGGGCTCAACCCAAGAGCAGACAGTCAAAGTGCTGGAAAAAATGGAGGACTATTATCTAAATGAAGAGGCCTCCGCTGTGGATGGCCTGTTCACGGTGGCCGGCTTCAGTTTCACCGGCCGCGGCCAGAACGCCGGCATGGCGTTCGTGAACCTGAAGGACTGGTCAGAACGGGATCTGTCCGTGGACGGCGCCGACAATGTGGTTGCCCGCGCCATGGGCTATTTCTCCACCATTCGCGAAGCGATGATGTTTGCACTGAATCCGCCATCGATTCCTGAACTGGGCAACGCCAGCGGGTTCGACTTCCAGCTGCTTGACCAGTCTGGTCAAGGGCACGAAGCGCTGATTCAGGCTCGTAACCAGATGCTCGGCATGGCCGCCCAAGATCCTCGACTGGCCGGGGTACGCCCCAATGGTTTGGAAGACAGCCCGCAGTACCAAATCGATATTGACCAGCAGAAAGCCAAAGCGCTAGGGCTGTCCATCAGCGACATTAACAGCACTCTGCAAATCGCCTGGGGCTCCAGCTACGTCAATAACTTTGTCGACCGGGGCCGGGTAAAACGAGTGTATGTGCAGGCCGATGCCCCCTACCGCATGCTACCGGAAAACGTCAACGACTGGTTTGTGCGTAATAACCAAGGGAAAATGGTGCCGTTCTCCACCTTTGCCACGGGCCACTGGACGTATGGTTCTCCCAAGCTAGAACGCTATAACGGTGTGTCGTCGGTGAACATCCAAGGCAACGCGGCACCCGGCTACAGTACAGGCGACGCCATGGATGCCATGGAAGAACTATCCGCTAAGCTGCCCGCCGGGTTCGGCTTCGAATGGACCGGAATGTCCTACCAGGAACGTCAGTCTGGTGACCAGGCCCCTGCGCTGTATGTCATCTCACTATTAGTAGTATTCCTCTGTCTGGCGGCCCTGTATGAAAGCTGGTCGATTCCATTCGCGGTAATGCTGGTGGTCCCTCTGGGCATTCTCGGTGCGGTACTGGCCGCTACCTTCCGTGACCTGAACAACGACGTCTTCTTCCAGGTGGGGCTGTTAACCACCATCGGCCTCTCGGCGAAAAACGCCATTCTGATTGCGGAATTCGCGCTGGAGCTGGAGCAAAAAGGCGAGCACTTGCTCAAGGCCACCCTAGAAGCCGTGCGCATGCGGCTGCGCCCGATCCTGATGACCTCACTGGCCTTCATGCTCGGGGTAACCCCACTGATGATCAGTACTGGTGCTGGTGCCGGTGCTCGTAACGCCATCGGTACCGGGGTATTCGGCGGAATGCTCACCGCCACCGTCCTCGCCATCTTCTTCATTCCGCTGTTCTACGTGGCGGTGCGCAAACTATCCGGCGTGCCCCTCGACGGCAAGAAGAAAGGCAAAGAATAAGTCCACGCGGAGTAATACTGATGACCCGTAACCCACTGACGCTCGCCCTTCTGGGCGGGCTGATGCTGGGTGGCTGCACCCTCGCCCCCAGCTATCAACAACCACTCTCTCCCGTCCCTGCGCAACTGGGCGAAGCCAACGGCAATAGTGCCAGCGAGCTAACCCTGCCCAGCTGGTCCAGCCTTTATCAGAGCGCGGAATTGCAACAGCTGATTCAAAGCGCATTGGATAACAACCGAGATCTGCGCATCGCCGTACTCGATGTGGCCGCCCTGCGCGCCCAGTACCAAATCCAGCGTGCAGACCTGTACCCAAACCTATCCGTGGACGCCAGCGGTTCCCGTCAGCGTCTGCCCTCAGACCTGTCCGGCACCGGCCATTCCACATTATCGGATCAATACGGTGTGCAAGTTGGCGTTACCGCCTGGGAACTGGATCTGTTTGGCCGGGTACGCAGCCTGAAAGATGCGTCGCTGGAAAAATATCTGGCCAGCGAAGAAGCCCAGCGCAGCACCCAACTGGCGCTGGTTGCCCAAGTGGCACAAAGCTACTTAACCCTGGTTAGTGATCGCCAAAACTTGGCAATCAGTCGCGAAACCGTGGTCGCACAGGAGGACTCTCTGGCATTGATTGAACGCCGATACGAGAGCGGTTTGGGATCCGAGCTGGATGTGCGCCAAGCACAAATTGCCTTGCAGGAAGCCCGCGCCAATCTGGCCAGCTTTGAACGCCAGGTGGATCAAGACTATAACGCCTTAGCCGTACTGGTCGGCGGGCCACTGCCCACCCTGAAATCGGTGAACTTGGACAACGATGCCTTGGCCCTCGTCGCACCAGTTCCGCAAGGCCTACCCTCAGCACTACTCACCCAGCGACCGGACGTACAACAAGCCGAGCATCAGCTGCGGGCCGCCAATGCCAATATTGGTGCCGCCCGAGCCGCCTTCTTCCCAAGCATTCAACTCACCGGCGCCTATGGCACCATGAGTAGCGAACTGTCCGGCCTGTTCGACAGCGGCTCCAAAGCTTGGTCATTCATCCCCAGTATTTCCCTACCCATTTTCTCCGGGGGCCGTAACAGGGCCAATCTGGATCTAGCCGAAGTTCGTCAAGATCAAGCCGTGGCCAGCTACGAGAAAGCCATACAAACCGCCTTTCAGGAAGTCGCTAATGCGCTGCAAGCCCGCGACACTCTGGCTCGCCAACAGCAGGCTCAACAGGCACTAGTCACCGCCACTGAGCAGTCCCTGACGTTGTCACAGCAACGCTACGAACAAGGCGCAGATGATTACCTTGCGGTGTTGGACGCCCAACGCACTCTGCTCTCGGCCCGCCAACAGCTAGTGACGCTAAAACTGCAGCAGTTGACCAACGAAACCGAGCTTTACCGCGCCTTGGGTGGTGGCTGGGATGCGCAACAGCCCACCCATGTGGCCAGCCGCTAACGCAGCTCAGAAGCAACCGTTGTGCCAGAAGATGACACCGCCATGTGACTAATCTGGCCAACAACGCAAGCTGATGGCGGCACCGTAGGCCGTCGCTGCTGCGGCAATTGCGCTGAATGATTAGCCGTTTTGACAACGCGCCCCTCGGGGCGCAAACCTAGGAGCAATAACGCGCAAAAAAACTATTCCTACGTCAACGTAAATGTCTTCGCCGAGGGTCAGCCGCGTGCTCAGCACACCGCATGAAGCCACCTCTACAGAGAGCAGCCTACATACAATCAGGCATCGGCATCGCCCCGGGAAAGTCTCTCAGCACGCAGAGCTTCACTCCTAGTCTCATGTTCATTTTCTGTTTCGCTGACGCTAGCACACCAACCGCATGCCCATTTTCCAGCTGCGGCCTCGCATCATCTTATCCACTTGCCGCACCACCTCTTTCAGGCGGGGCCCAAATTCCGCAGGGAAGAACCAACACCGTTTTTTAAAATTACATGCCACTATTGTAGTGTTGACCCTCCATACTCAATGGAAGACCAACAAAAGGACCTCTCCATGGACACGTTGCAGCAGTTCTACATTAACGGCCGTTGGGTCTCTCCCACAGAGGAAGCCACTACCCACGCCGTTATCAACCCTGCGAATGAAGAACAGATTGCCACCCTGCCATTGGCCCAAGCCGCGGATATTGATGCAGCCATCGCCGCCGCTCACCAAGCTTTCCCCTCTTGGTCCGCCCTGCCGCTGGAAAAGCGGCTGGGGTACATGGAAAAAATACTGGAAGCTTACCAGGCTCATCTACCCCAAATGGCGGAAGCGATTAGCCAGGAAATGGGCGCACCGATCACTTTGGCGAGCAAGGTACAGGCCCCTATGGGGCTTGCCCATCTGAAGACCGCCCTAGCCATAGCGCGGGAGTTCCCTTTCGAAGAAGCCGTCGGCCAGTCGCTAATTCGCCGTGAAGCCGCAGGAGTGTGCGCCTTGATTACACCGTGGAACTGGCCCATGAACCAGATCATGTGCAAGGTCGCTCCGGCCATGGCCGCAGGCTGCACCATGGTGCTCAAGCCCAGTGAATTTGCCCCGCTGTCAGCCAACCTGCTCACACAGATTATTGATGAAGCGGATCTCCCCGCCGGGGTTTTCAATATGGTCTATGGCGACGGTGCCGCCGTGGGGCCATTGCTATCCAGTGACCCTCGCATTGATGTGGTATCCCTTACCGGCTCCACCCGAGCGGGGGAATCCGTGAGCCGGGAAGCGGCCAGCACCATTAAACGCGTGTCTCTGGAGCTGGGCGGTAAGTCCGCCAATATCTTGCTGCCAGGCTGTGACCTAGAACAGGCCGTCACCCACGGGGTGCGGGCAATGATGGCCAACACAGGGCAGAGCTGTAATGCGCCATCACGGATGCTGGTACCGGAGGATCAACTAGCGCAAGCCGAACAGATTGCCGCTCAAGTCTGCGACGCCATAGTGGTTGGCGATCCCTCCGATGACGCGACCGTAATGGGTCCAATCGCCAACCGCCGTCAGTACCAACGGGTACAAACCATGATCGAGAAAGGCCAACAAGAAGGCGCCAAATTAGTAGCCGGCGGCACCGGTAAGCCCGAGGGTATCGACAAAGGCTACTTCGCCCGCCCCACCGTGTTCAGTGAAGTAAACAACCAGATGACCATTGCCCGAGAGGAAATCTTTGGTCCCGTGCTGGTGATGATTCCCTACGACACTCTCGAGAACGCCGTCGACATCGCCAACGATTCCGACTACGGCCTTTCCGGTTATGTGTTCGGGGACGATTCCCAAGCCCGACAGATCGCCGCTCGCCTGCGCACTGGCAATGTCCATATCAATGGAGCGGGCCCGGATATACAAGCCGCCTTCGGTGGCTACAAACAATCCGGGATTGGCCGGGAATGGGGCCGCTTCGGCTTTGAAGAGTTTCTGGAAACCAAATCCCTGTTCCTACCCAGCTAACGCCTTCGTCCTCAATGGACAATCAAAAACCTTGTTTTGTGCACTCGCAGAGGGGGTCCAATTGCACGCTCAGCGTGGCTGATTGGCCCTCTAGCCCCGACCCGGGCGCGAAAATGCCATTTACCTCACCTACTCTAACCCTGAACATTCATTACATTGAGTAATGTAACAGTATGAATTCAGCGGCGACTCTGCCGCCAGGGACAGGAGTACACCATGACAACAACAGCATCCACCACCATTGAGTCAGGCCAAGCGAAGGCCCAGAAAGTGCCGTTGGGCGCCACCGTGGATATTCCACCCCGTCGGCTCGACTTTGAATTTGATGACAAAACATCCGTTCGGTACTTCTACGATAACGACCCCTTTCTGAGCGCGTTCTGGTTGAGCATGTCCACCCTGTTCCCAAAAGGCGAAGCTTTCTTCGTAGATTCCGTGCGTCATTACCGTAAAGAAATTACCGACAGCACACTGAAAGCACAGGTGGCCGGATTTATTGGCCAAGAAGCCATGCACAGTAAAGAGCATGAAGCCTGGAACAATATGGGCATGAAATTCGGCTACCCCACGGACAAGCTGGACAAATCCCTGGGCAAACTGATCGGCCTGATGCAAAAACGTACCCCAAAAATTTTCCAGCTAGCCACCACGGTGTGCCTGGAACATTACACTGCCATCATCGCTGAACAGCTGCTACGTGAAGACGAGCATCAGAAAAAACTCATTGATGAAACCACGTTAAAACTGTGGTTATGGCATGCGCTGGAAGAAAACGAACACAAAACCGTGGCCTACGATGTCTATGAGAAAGTCAGCGGCAGCTACGCCATTCGTACTGGTGCTATGATCCCAACCACCGTCCTTTTCTTCACCGTAATGGCCGCCTTCCAGGCACGCATGTTGGCCTCAGACGGTCGCCTGTTTGATCTGAAAAGTAACTGGAAAGGCCTCACCTTTTTGTTCGGTCGCAAAGGGTTGTTCACCAAATTAACGCCCCAGTACCTAGATTTCTTTAAACGAGATTTCCACCCTTCCCAGCACGACACCGATGCGTTGCTGGAGGAATGGCGAGAAAAACTGTTTGGACCGAACGGCCTGCTCACCGAGCAACATGCCCAGGCAACCCAGCGCAAAGGTAAAGGTAAAAAAACGCACTAAAGAGCCGTTGAAAAGCGCCCTGTATGCTTACATAGCCTTCAGGGTACTCCGGCTGGCGCGCCGTCGTTTTTTGCACTTTAATCGACGGCAACCAACATGCCTTCAAAAGTGCCTGCACTATGCCCCAAATGGGGCATAGCTTGCTAACCAGCCTAAAAGAAGGCGCATACACGCCGAAAGCCCCCCCCGTTAACCTTCAAACAAGCCCACAAGCCGAACCCAAAACGGCAAATCAAAACGCGGATACACCACCATCCACAGCAAGGGCCTGGCCACTCATATAGCTGTTGGCCGGCGACAGCAGCATGAGCATGGCTGCAACAATCTCAGAGGGCTGTCCCAGTCGCTTCATTGGGCAACCGGAGGCAAGCATGGCATGCACCTGTTCCCTGTTTTTTGCTAGCTCACCTTCATCCAGCATCGGTGTATGAGTATAAAACGGGCAGATCGCATTCACGCGAATGTTGCGCTTGGCATATTCCACTGCTGCTGTGCGTGTGAGCCCAATCACCGCATGCTTGGCCGCCGAGTAGGCCCCTATTTTAGGCGCACCACCTAACCCCGCCATGGAACTCACGTTGACGATACTGCCGCCGCCCACCTTCATGGCATCGATTTGGTGCTTCATGCCGAACATCACGCCTTTAACGTTCACGTTCATCTGCTGATCCAGCACTTCTTCGCTCAATTGCGTAAACGGAATAAAACCGTGGGCAATACCCGCATTGTTCACAGCCAAGTCCAGGTGACCGAACTGAGACAGCGCCGCATCCACCATGGCTTTACAATCCGCCTCACTGGACACGTCACAGCGCAGTGCGGCAACTTTAACGCCCTGCTCAGCCAGTGTGTCTGCCAACGGGTTAAGGGCATCCATATTGATATCGCCCAATACCAGCGCGGCACCGCGCTTACCCAGTTCTTGTGCCAGTAATTTGCCAAAACCGCTGGCCGCACCGGTGATCAACGCCGTCTTGCCGGTAAAATCGAGAATTGGATCCATTACTTCCTCCTGCACCGAAAGCGGTAAACAACACTCTTGACCCGCCTTGGGCATCCATCTGCTTACAAAAAGCCGCTGTAGGCCTTCCCTTATCTGTGCACAAACGAAGGCAGCAAAACGGAAAACAGGCAGATACACTAAAAATCTACCTAGCCTCACCGCACCGAGAGCACCGGAGCACCCTACCCGCGTTTTGCCCCCTAAAAGCGAAGACCTATCAACGGTTTGATAGCAACGTGAGTGTTAAATCGTAAAGCCGCCATCAACCACAACACACTCACCTGTCACGAAGCTGGCAGCATCAGAGACTAGATAAAGGACCGTGCCGGCCATTTCTTTGGGTTCCGCGTGACGACGCATGGGGATTTGGCTCAGGGCCTGTTTATAGATATCTTCGTTGGCAAACAGGGCACCGGCGAACTTGGTTTTAGTCAGCCCCGGCAGCAACGCATTCACTCGCACGTTGAATTGCGCACACTCTTTGGCAAACGCCTTGGTCATGCTGATCACGGCAGCTTTAGAAATGGAATACACCCCCTGGCCTTCGCCCGGGGTCAGACCATTCACCGAAGCAGTATTGACGATAGCGCCACCGCCGTTTTCGCGCATCAACTTGCCCCCTTCCACGGACATGTAGAAGTAACCACGTAAGTTCACATCCACGGTCTTATCGAAGGCGTCCACCGGGGTATCAAGAATATGCCCGAAAAATGGATTAGCCGCGGCATTGTTTACCAAAATATCGAGTTTTCCGTGCACCTTACGGATATGGGAAAACACCGCTTCAATTTGCGCCAGCTCGCCCACATGACAAGCAAAAGCTTCTGCGCTGCCACCGTCTGCCTTAATGGCATCGGCAACGACCTGACAGCCATCAATCTTACGGCTGGACACAATCACATGGGCGCCCTGCTCTGCCAACAGGCGGGCAATTTCTTCGCCAATACCCCGGCTCGCGCCGGTCACCAGAGCAACCTTGCCCTCAAGATTAAAAAGATCGGTACTCATTATTTCTCTCCCGAAAAAAGGCCATAAGCCGCAAGCCCCATAGCCTGCGGCTATTCGAAAGCACAGTAGCCACATTGCCGCCCGGCTTTCCTTTTCGCTTGCAGCTTGCCGTGGCTTTATGCCCCTTCATTAATAATTTGCATGGCCATGGAGGCCAGTGGCTCGACCAGAGCACCTACTTGAGAGGCCTGCTTGCTGGAGGCATTACCGTCTTGAGCCCTTTTCGCGACTCCCTGGCAAATGGCCGCAAGGCGGAAAAAACTGAATGCCAGATAAAATTCCCAATTGTCGATATGGGCAATACCACGGCGCTCGCAATACATGGCCACGTATTCTTTTTCAGTAGGAATACCCAACGCAGTACGGTCTTTGCCTTGCAGACCGGCCATCTTGGCGCCTCGTTGAGGCATTCGCATACCCATACACTGATACGCCAGATCCGCCAGTGGATGGCCCAAGGTGGATAACTCCCAATCCAGCACCGCCATGACTTGCGGCTTTTGCGGGTGCCACATCAAGTTGTCCAAGCGGTAATCACCGTGCACCAGTGACACTTGGCCGTCATCCTCTGGTTGATGGGTCTGTAACCAGGCGATCAGCGAATCCATGGCCGCAATTTCCTGCAATTTGGACGCTTCGTACTGCTGGGTCCAGCGGTCGAGTTGACGTTCAAAATAACTGCCCGGCTTACCGTAATCAGTCAGGCCTACGGCCTCCAGGTCCACACTGTGAATGGCCGCCAGCACCCGGTTCATTTGCGAGTACATCTCGCGGCGTGCCGCATTTGCGGCATCGCCCTCTCCCGCCTCGGGAAGCGCCGCATCCCAGAGAATGCGTCCTTCGCAAAACTCCATCACATAGAACATGGAGCCGATAACATCACGGTCTTCGCACAGGTGCAGCACATTGGGCACCGGTACATCGGTGTCTTTCAACGCGGCCATAACACGGAATTCGCGATCCACCGCATGGGCGGATTTGAGCAGTTTGCCCGGCGGCTGACGGCGCAGCACATAGGAGCCAGAGGCGGCCGTAATCTTGAAGGTAGGGTTGGACTGCCCCCCCTCGAATTTCTCCGCTTCAATGGGACCCTTGAAGCCCTCGATATGCTGCTCAAAATACTCAGCCAGTTTCTGTGTATCTATCTGGGACATGGAGCCCTCCTACTGTTCTTCTTTTTTCTGCTGCGCAAAAAGCAACACCCAGAACGCGATTGACGCTGCGGGCCACACCTGAAATCAGGCGAATTGTTTAGCCATGTTCCGGCCCAACTGCATCATGTGCACCTGATCCGGGCCATCGGCCAGACGCAGAGTGCGCGCGTAGCTAAAGAAGTGAACCAACGGCGTATCCTGGCTCAAGCCCACGGCACCGTGGATCTGAATCGCCCGGTCGATAACATTTAACGCCATATTAGGCGCAACCACCTTGATCATAGCGATCAAATCCTTCGCGTCTTTGTTACCTGAGCGATCCATGGCGTCTGCGGCTTTCAGCGTCAGCAACCGTGCCTGCTCAATCTCGCAGTAAGATTTGGCGATATCTTCGCGCACCGAGCCCTGCTTGCTCATGGGCGCACCGAACACTTCACGCTGGTTTACCCGCTTGCACATCATCTCAAACGCCTCCTGAGCCGCGCCGATCATACGCATGCAGTGGTGAATCCGGCCCGGACCCAGGCGCCCCTGAGCGATTTCGAAACCCCGCCCTTCACCGAGAATTATATTGGCCTTGGGCACACGCACATTGTCGAAAATAACGTCGGCATGGCCTTCGGGTGCATCGTTGTAACCAAATACCTGCATCGGGCGAACAATGTTGACCCCGGGGGTATTGGTAGGCACCAAAATCTGGGATTGCTGCTGGTGGCGGTTGGGGTTATCCGGGCTGCTCTTGCCCATGACAATCATAATTTCGCAGGTTTTTCGCATGGCGCCGCTGATATAAAACTTACGGCCGTTGATGATGTAATCGTCGCCATCTTCCGTTATACGCGTTTCGATATTAGTCGCGTCAGAGGACGCCACTTGCGGCTCGGTCATGGCGAAGGCACTACGAATACGGCCTTCCAACAACGGCAACAACCACTGTTCTTTCTGAGCATCGTTGCCGTATTTTGCCAGCACCTCCATATTGCCAGTATCCGGAGCAGCACAGTTAAACGCTTCGGATGCAATACGACAGCGCCCCATTTCTTCTGCCAGCGGCGCATACTCCAGGTTACTTAAGCCTGCGCTGTACTCTGCGTACTCTGTAGGCAAAAACAGGTTCCATAACCCTTTAGCTCGGGCCTTTTCTTTCAGTTCATCCATGATCGGCGGCGTTTCCCACGGGCTCTTTGCCAGCTGCTCGTAATACACGTTTTCCGCCGGGCGGATTTCGTTGTTAATAAAATCACGCACCTGAGTGATCAATGTCTGCATTTTTTCTGTGTACTGAAAATCCATGACGCTCTCCCTATTACCCGTTTGCTCCTGCAGTCTCGTGGCTGCGTTAAATGCGATGCAGCGCGTACAAGGTTGGAGCACAAAGCACGAAAATTAGTAGTAAGTGATCGCGTCGAAACGGTCAGGGCGATCTAGATGCGGCACGTTATTAAAACTAGCCATACGCACCACCTTTTCATTAAAAAAACCGTGGCTCACACTACTGTTACGAATCTGCAGATTCAGCTCCACTACGGCCTCGTCCGACGCGCCAAGAATATGTTTGATGAACATGGCCATGGCACCACCAGAGCTGACAATCAGCAACCGGTCCTTATCGTTGTACTGCTGCTGGATGTGATCGCGGGCGGCAGCAACCCGGTCAGAGAAGCCCTGCCAGCTTTCCGGCAGATCGCCGGTCAGCGTATCCATTCGCCAGTGTTTCATGGCCGTTTTCAAGGCCTTGTAAAAGGCCGCCACCGGAGCACCTTCGCTAGGCACCTGGTCCGGGTGCTGAGCCAGGTAGGCATTCACCAGTGACTGGAAATCGAATTCGTTAAGGCCGGACTGAATGTCTTCGGGTAAGGCCACACCCAGGCCTTCACAAATACCGGCTCCCGTTTCCCGATGCCGTACCAGATCACCGCACACAAGGGCATCAAAGCCCATATCCCGTTCGGCAAAATACTCACCCAGCCAGCGAGCTTGCTGGTGACCCAGTTCGGAAAGGCGATCGTAATTATCGGTACCGAACGATGCTTGCCCGTGGCGGACAAGGTAAAACTGGGCCATGCGTGTATCCTCGGCTCAAAATAATATTCAACCAGATTAGATTAGCGCCATTAGTTAGTGAAATTGATATTCTTCATCCCTGTGAATAAACACCATTCATTATGGCGCCTCCCTTCAAGACACAGAGGCTGCAATTTTGAAGTTCTATGTCCTGTTATCGAAAGTGCCACAATATTTTGGGGCCAGCCTAGAAGAGCAGAACGGCGGGGTAACCAAGCCCAGAGGAGATGAGCTTGTTTAGGAGAGGCAGCGCACCAACTGCCGGTTAAAGCGCCTTCGCACTCAATGGTTTCTTCATCACGCTTTGTCGTGCCACCAGCAACGCTCTTTCCTTAACGCTTACCCTCTCCCAGCACCACTATGAATAGGGTTTCGCACTGATTACCAGGGGCCGACAAGCCGGTTAACGGGTCACGCTGCTCAGCGGTAGTGTGTTATGCAAGCCCATCAGAATCGCTCTCACCGGCCACCCTAGGCTATTGTTTATTAAAAATTTCTTCCTAAAAAAACCGCTTGCTTCTAATGTTTAAAATAGCGTCAGAGATACACCATTGGCCACACAGCAAGCCATGACATATTTTTCGCCCTTAATGGCGCCTTTCATCCTTTACGACTGATTAGGTCACCCACATACTCCTTCTTCTAAAAGACATTTTGGAGAGTGGATCTCGGCTGCTACTTACCGGGCCACCAACGGGAAAGCACTATGAGCAAACAGCAAACCACCCTTGAAGAGCTGCAGGCGAACATTGGCAAAAGCGTTGGCACATCCCAGTGGCGTACCGTCGACCAGCAACGCATCGATGGCTTCGCTGAACTCACCGAAGACCCGCAATGGATCCATACCGACCCGGAGCGCGCCGCCAAGGAAAGCCCCTTTGGTGCCACCATTGCCCATGGCTTTCTGTCTCTGTCAATGCTATCGGCCATGGCTATGGACGTACTGCCTACCATCAAGGGGCAAGTCATGGGCATCAACTATGGCTTCGACAAGGTCCGCTTCATGAACCCGGTCCGCGAAGGAAGTAAGATTCGAGGATCCTTCACTCTGCTGGAAGTGAAGCAGCGCTCCGACCAAGAATGGCAGCTGCGCCACGGTGTCAAAGTTGAAATTGAAGGTCAGGAAAAGCCTGCCTTGATGGCGCAGTGGTTAAGCCTGGCGGTAGTAGTACCGAGTTAAACGTTCAACGTTTAAATCGCAAGAGAACGCGCTATTAAGCTGAAACATTCCGCACATTAGTGCCTGTTTCACGGCGTGACAGCCCGTCACTCGACAATGCCGTTACTTGCGTTTCAACTTTGAATTTTGCACTTTTCAACTCAAAAAATTTAGAGAGATAACCCATGACAATCCGTTTTGATAATCAGGTGGCCATCGTCACCGGCGCGGGCAATGGCCTGGGCAAATCCCACGCGTTGGAACTGGCTAAACTCGGCGCCAAAGTGGTAGTGAATGATTTCGGGGGCGCTCGCGATGGTAGCGGTGGTTCCAGTGAAGCCGCCGAGCAAGTGGTTGCAGAAATCAAGGCTGCCGGTGGTGACGCTATTGCCAACGGTGCAGACGTTTCCGACATGGCTCAGGTCGAAGCCATGGTAAAACAGGTGATGGATACCTGGGGTCGCATTGATGTGCTCATCAACAACGCGGGCATCCTTCGCGACAAGAGCTTCGTCAAGATGACCCAGGACGACTGGGATAAAGTCGTGGCGGTTCACCTCACCGGCTCAGAAATCTGCAGCAAGGCCGTTTGGCCGATCATGCGCGAACAGGGCTATGGCCGCATCGTCATGACCTCCTCTGCCTCCGGCCTGTATGGTAACTTCGGGCAGGCCAACTACAGCTCCGCCAAGCTGGCAGTGGTCGGGCTGATGAACACCCTGTCTTTGGAAGGTGAAAAGTACAACATCAAGATAAACTGCATTGCTCCTACCGCCGCCACTCGCATGACTGAAGACCTGATGCCGCCTAAAGTGCTGGCCATGCTGGAGCCAAAGGAAATCACCCCGGCGGTGCTGTTCCTGGCAAGCAACGAAGCCCCTACCCATCGCATCCTGCTGGCTGGCGCTGGTTGCTACGCCATGGTACGTATAATGGAAAGCGAAGGCGTTTACCTGAATGACGAAGAGCGCAATGCGGATGGTATTGCCGCCCACTTTGAACAAATCGGCAATATGGATAACGCGAGCGAAATAATGACCGGTGGCGACCACGTAACCAAAATTCTAACCATGGTCGCCAAAGCCAAGGGCATCAAGCTGGGCTGAATCAAACGCCACTCAGTATTACCAAGTGGGAGGCGAGGACAACCGCCTCCCACTCAACCCTGGCGGGACTACAGCGCAGCGATTACTGTGGGCCCGCAAACCATGCCATATAAAAAATAGTCAGCGGCTATCGTGCAACATGGGCCTAGGCTCTTGCACCTCTCTCAAGCTACCGCTACTCTTTAGCCTTAAATGAAGCACATTCAAGAGACATAACTATGCACGCAGCACAGTTCAACACACGCACCCTGACTGGCCTGATGGCCGGTATGGCGGTGTCTGCTGCGTCATATTACGGGTATTGGTTTAGCCGCTCGCGCGCCTGATTGATACTCAGGCGCGCCCGCTAAGGGACGCCTGCCGAACACATCCAACCCCGGCCGGTAACCCGCCCGGGGTTTTTTATTGGCTGATATACAGCCGCAAACAACAGACAGCACCAAGAGGCCAGTAGCATGTATCGCTATCAACCGAACGATCTGACAACCCGATTTAGCCGCTGGCCTAACCTGCACAGCACAGAACAGCGATCGACGAATCACGCGCGACGATAACGCGCCGCCGCAATAAGGGAACACCATGCAACAGGTAAGCACACAACATATCGAAAACGCCGCCAGCCTAATCCAAGAGCGCCAGGCGACCCCACGCCGCAGCCAGCCGCTGCCCTCCCCTGCGGTACTGCGTGAGCGCTTGCCGGTGAATACCGCACTCGCCGCACACATTGAGCAGCACCGTCAGACGATTCGCAATATTCTCAATGGCAAAGATTCACGTCTGCTGGTAATCACCGGGCCATGCTCACTTCACGACCCTAAGTCCGCCTTGGAATACGGGCACCGTCTAGCAGAACTCGCGGCTCAGCTGGACGACAAAGTCTTCATTGTGATGCGAGCCTACGTGGAAAAGCCCCGCACCACTGTGGGCTGGAAAGGCATGCTCTACGACCCACATCTAGATGGCAGCAATGATATCGCCACTGGCCTGAATGTGTCCCGCCACCTGTTGCTGGACTTAGCCCGGTTAGGCCTGCCGCTTGCCACCGAGCTGCTGCACCCCATGGCTGCAGATTACCTAGGCGACCTGCTTAGTTGGGCCGCCATCGGGGCACGCACCACAGAATCCCAGATCCACCGGGAAATGGTCAGCGGCCTGGCTCTGCCTGTGGGTTTCAAGAATGGCACTGACGGCAGCATTGACGTGGCCTGTGATGCCATGGGCGCGGCGATCCATCCTCACACCCACTTAGGCATGGATGAACACGGCCACAGCGCGCTGCTACAAACCGCCGGCAATCTGGATACCCATTTGGTGTTGCGTGGCGGCCACGACGGGCCCAACTACGATGCCAACAACGTGCAACGCGCTACTGCCGCCCTCAAGAACAAAGGCTGTAACCCACGCCTGATCGTGGACTGCAGCCATGCCAACAGCGGTAAAGACCCGTTACGCCAGCCTGCTGTGCTACAAAATTTGCTGCAACAACGAGCTCAAGGACAAACCGCCATCGCCGGAATCATGCTGGAAAGCCATCTCCACGACGGTAAACAAGGCCAAGGGAAACCGCTTCAGCATGGCCTGTCCATCACTGATGGCTGCCTAGGCTGGGACAAGACCCGCGCCGCACTCTGCGCGATTGAATAACACCAAACACCGGGCCTCCTGCCATTGCAGGAGAGGCCTGGCAGTCACTGGCCATGCAACACGCTAGCGACCATGCTAATTTGAAAATACATTTTCACCTATACACCAAGGAAGCCCCATGCTCAGTAATTTGACCCTCGACCAACTGATCACAGCCTTCGTGCTGTTTCTTACTGTCATCGCCACCGTGGCGTTCATCGTCTACCTGAAAAATCGTTCAGGTAACGAATAAGCTCAGGGTCACGAATACAGCAGTGACCCCGTCCCCATCTTGATCACGTTACCGCCAATGCGACAGCGCACCTCTTTGCCCGGGCGCTTATCGAATTCTGCATGGAGAATGCTTTTACGGGTTTCATGGCTACCCCGATCCACAGACAGGGTATGGGTACCGGGCGCCGTCTCGCCCTGTTCTGCCAGGTAGGCAATAAACTCCGGCATCACCGCACCAATCGGCGGAAACGCATCACGGGGCAGCGAGGGGTTTAGCAACCGACCATGAAATTCCGTAAACCCGGTAATGGTTCCCGGAGCGAATAGAAAAAGCTCCGAGGTATAAACACCACCGAACAGATCCGACCAGCGATCCGGGTTAAGGCTCGCCGCCAGTACGTGTTCCGGTTTAGTAAAGGGCACGATCAGCGTGGGCTTGTCCACACTCACCACCATCGGCTTGTACTTACTGAACGAAATATGTTTTTCGTCAATGTTCAGCGCCGCCGCCAAACGAGGAACTTCTGGAGTGTAGCGGTCGATTGTCGGATTCAGCACTCGCGCAAACTGAATCGCCCCCGGCGAGCTATCGCCCTTATCAATAAAACTCTCAATCAACTGCTCATTTTGTTTCAGCAGAAACGATGCAAATTCCCCTTCATCTTTTGTCAGCCCCATTTCATAAGCGACATAAGACGCTGCCAGAATGGTGTGGGCACCGAATAGTTGTTTACCCTTACTATTAAACACCGTCACCGGCGAAGCATCATTTCCCGGCTCGATAAACACGGTTTCAGTTTGCTGAAACTCACCGGCAATAGCCGTTTTACTGGCATCACTACTGTTGGCCGAATCCAACATCACCACTGGCACCTGAGTGCCCTGAAATGGTGCGCCAGCAAATACATCAAGCAATGAATAATTGAGAGCCATCATCCTCACCTTTTTATGATTTTCTCACTTGACTATGCAGCAAGGAAAAAAGAATGCAATCAGCAAGAGAGGAAATAATGGCAAATGGAAAAAGATTATTTGCACAGGCGGAAGGCTCTAATCAGGCACTCAAGCAGGCCTTAACGTTGAAGCAAAGATTCAGGAAATAGCCCCTTCACGGGCCCACTCGCAACGCACCCGTAAAGGCGCGTCAGAGGGTGCGTGGTACGCGTCGGCACTATCCCACACGAAGGTATGAAACCCGGACAATTCAGTTTCCAAGTGCACCACCGCATTCACCCAGTACATATTCTTGAGCAGAGATTCAAATTTAGCGATCCAGTGCTCCCACTCGTACTCCACCGCACGGTAAGACATACCGAAATGAATCACCTGAGTCTGGAAGGTGCCGCCCATCAAGTCGTCTCCGGGTACGCAAAACATTTCCCGACACAGAAACGGCCATTCGTCTGCCTGCGGTAATTGCCGAATGGCCTTGCGGTTTTGAAAACAACTCGTCTTACGCTCCTGCAAATTACCAAACGGTAAATGCTTAATGCAGCCGTAAACGATGGATTCATTATCCAAAAAACACCCCAGGGAAAATCAGCTACAAACTCTAGCTTACCGCGACAAGTAACAATCAAGCACCATTCAAATCAAACCCCGTCATAAGGCAGGGAGTTTTCCTACCATTCCAAACCCATCACTTGTCGCTATTACCTTCCACAGCCCTGCATTTGTTGCTCATATCGGTTCGCCATGGAGGCGGTGCGCTGGGCGGCGCCTTTCATCCATTTGTTGTTTTTCCAGGTGCCGCGGGCATAGCCGCCGTGGCCGGCGTAGTAGTTCAGATAAAGGTTGTAGGTATCGTTACGGGCCACGCCATTTTTCTTGTAACTCTGGTAGTGATACCAGCCGACAAATCGCACCGCATCCTTGAAATCATTGCGCTTTACGCCACGGCGACCGGTGGCGTCTTTGTACCAATTCCAAGTGCCGTCCAGCGCCTGAGGATAGCCATAGGCCGACGACGGGCGTTTCCAGGGGATAAAACCCAGTAGCTTGGTGCGCGGCGGTTTCGCTCTAGCATTAAACCCCGACTCTTTGTAGATCGTTGCCATCAGCACGGGCACCGGCACCCCGTACTCTTTTTCCGTGTTCTTGGCGTATTTGTACCAGTTATTGAACCAGCCCCCCCGCTGATCAAACACCGCACAGACATTATCTGTATGCGTCGGTGTGGCAGCACAGCCACTCAGAAATAGTACTACCAAAAGCAGGGTTAGCCAGACTTTCATAACGCTCCCGGATCAATACCGTGCTGGTTCAATAGGGACAGTAGCGCAGCTTCATCGCATACCTCAATGCCCAACGATTCCGCTTTCGCCAGTTTGGAGCCCGCAGATGCACCTGCCACCACCATGCGAGTATTTTTAGACACCGACCCAGCCACTTTGGCGCCCAGCTGCTGTAGGGCCTGTTTAGCCTGATTCCGGGTAAACTGCTCAAGCGTCCCGGTCAGTACCCAGGTCTGCCCTTCTAAAGGCTGACTTTCCATTTCCTGGGGGGCACGGGCAGCCATATCAGCAACCTTTTTTTCCGCATCCTGCAGCCGGCCTCGCCAGTCATTTTCCGCCAACGCCTTGGCCAGCTGTGTCATAACCCCGGAGCGTACGCCCTTGGGTTCGGCGCCCGCCCCTTCAGCCGCCGCCGCACTCAATTCAGTGACCGTGCGGAAATGGCTACCCAAGATGTCCAGTGACTTGTCACCAATCCCTTCAAGATTCATGCCCAATCGCTTGGCGGACTTTAACAATTGCGCCAACGTCAGACTTTTCACAAAGGCAGCAGACGGTACTCCGCTGGCCTGTGGGCTCACCCCCTGCGCCAACAAACCGTCGATCACCGCCTCGTTATCACTTTCGGCAAAGAAAGCACCGATGGCCTTGGCCACTTCCAGACCCACATCCGGCACCGCCAGCAACAACAACAACGGAGCATGGCGAATGCTATCCAGATCGCCAAAACAGTCAGCCAGATTCTTGGCGGTTTCTTCACCAATCTGTAGGATCCCCAGCGCGAACAGGAAGCGGCCTAACCCCACGGTTTTAGAGGCTTCCAGCGCCGCAATAAGATTATCCGCCGATTTCTCCCCCATGCGCTCCAGGCCCGCCACCTGCTCGGCTTTCAAGCGGTACAGATCGGCCACAGTGGTAATCAGCTCCTGATCCACCAGCGCATCCACTAGCTTGTCACCCAGCCCATCAATATCCATGGCCCGGCGGGAGGCAAAATGCTTGATGGCTTCACGCCGTTGAGCGCCACAGATCAAGCCGCCGGTACAGCGCGCCACCACTTGATCATGGCCACGCAGAATTTCACTACCACACACCGGGCACGACGACGGCAAAGCAATGCCTTGTGCATTTGCCGGACGTCGCTCTGGCAGTGCCCGCACCACCTTGGGAATCACATCGCCGGCCCGGTACACCACCACGGTATCGCCAATGCGAATATCCAAGCGCTGAATTTCATCAATATTGTGTAGCGTGGCATTGCTAACGATCACCCCGCCCACGTGCACCGGTTCCAACCGCGCCACCGGCGTCAGCGCCCCGGTACGGCCTACCTGCCAATCCACACCGTTCAGCACGGTGAGCTCTTCCTGGGCGGGAAATTTGTGGGCGATGGCCCAGCGCGGCGCCCGGCTAACAAAGCCCAGGTCATCCTGCCAGTCGAAGCGGTTTACCTTGTACACCACACCATCAATGTCGTAATCCAGATGCTCGCGTTTTTCCAAGATGCCCTGATAAAAACGCAGCAAGGCCTCTACCCCGTGACAAACACGAATCTCCGGGTTTACGCGTAAACCCCAGTCGCGTAATGCATCAAGCATGGCCGAATGGGTAGGCGGATGCTCCCAGCCTTCCAGCTGGGCCATGGAGTAGGCATAAAATTCCAGCGGGCGGCTGGCAGTGATGCGAGAATCCAATTGCCGCAAACTGCCTGCCGCGGCATTACGAGGGTTAGCAAAAAGCTTTAGCCCAGCCTCTTGCTGGCGAGCATTAAGCTCCTCAAAGCCAGCGTGGGGCATGACCACTTCACCGCGCACTTCCAACCGCTTAGGCACATCATTGCCACGCAGTTTAAGAGGCACCGAGCGAATAGTTCTGGCATTCACGGTAATATTCTCACCGGTTTGCCCATCGCCGCGGGTGGCCGCCCGCACCAACTCACCGTTCTCATAAAGCAACGACACCGCCAACCCGTCGAGCTTGGGCTCGGCCACGTAATCAATGATTTCGCTCACATCCAAGCGTTCACGAATACGCTTATCAAAGGCCCATAGCTCCTCATCATCGAAGGCATTGTCCAGGCTCAACATCGGCACTTCATGCTGCACCTGCTCAAACGCATCCAACGGCACATCACCCACCCGCTGGGTGGGCGAATCTGCGGTAACTAGATCAGGGTATTGCGCTTCCAGGTCTTTCAGTGCGCGAAATACCCGATCGTACTCCGCATCCGGCACCGCCGGGTCATCTTGAACATAGTAACGGTAGGACCAGTCGTTAAGCTGATCACGGAGGGATTGTGCTTGCAGGGAAGGATCGTTGTTATTCGTCACAGTGGTCGCAGCAGTGAGAGTTTAGTGATTGAAAAGGCGGGGTGCGTTGAACGCGTAAAGCTTAACGTTGAAACACGGGCTGTCGCCTCGTTATTGGAAAGGCCACGCCAGCGATTTTCAGTAAGGGCGCAGCAAGAACCCAAAAATACAAGTACCGTTGAGATCCGACAATCTACGCTGCACGCCCCCTAAAGCGCCAAGATAGGGCTTGGCTTTTGCTTTTCAACGTTAAACGTTCAACTGCTTTTACACGCTCGGCACCCGTTGGCGCCGTTCGAATTCTTGCACGCGCTGACGTAGGTGTTCCATGGTCTGCGGGGTCAATACGCTGTGCTGTTCATCTTTGAGTTCACCATCCAGTTCCGAAGCCAGCCGTTGGCAAATAGACAGCATCTTGTCCAATGCGCCCCTGGCATCAGTAGGCCCCGGCAGTTTCAGGAAGAATGTCACCCCGGCAAACGTCTTGCTCTCCATGGTATCCAAATCAAAAGTGCCGGGCTCAACCGCATTGGCCATGGAAAATTGCAAATCATCGGCACCGTTCACACTTACATGGCGATGGAAAATATTCATGCGACCATAACGCAACCCCGCTTCCAACAGCATGCGCAGTAAAGCGCCACCGTCAAAAGGCGCACCACGGTGGGCAATCAGGTGTACCACGATCACTTCCAGCACGGGCTGAGGCTCGCGGGGCGTTTTCGGTGCGGCCTTAGGCTCTATCCGTGGCTCTTGGCGAGGCGCCTCACGAGGTTCGGGAGTCGATTCTGGCTGTCGCTCTACTGCCGACGGGTTAGGGGCCGGGGCAATCTCTGGCTGGGGCTCGGGCGCCCCCCCCGGTTGAGGCGCCGATCCTTGTTCGGCTTCGAACAGGCTTTGCTGTTCAGCCGTACGGGTATCTGCGGCCGCTTCATCCGGCTCCATTACCATGGGTGGGCGTTCCTTTTGATCCTCTTCCATAGCACGACGGATCACGCGAGCAGAGCCGATTAGCTCTGGGTTATGGCCGCGATCTTCCTCTTCTTCCGGTTGGTCACGGTAACGGGGGTCAATGCGCATACGCAGGCGCCCATGCCGCTCTCTGATCATCCGCCGCATACCGTCGACGAGAATCAGCAGGATCAAAATAACCAGAATGCCAATCAATGTTTCTAAGTTCAGGCCCATCGCCTCTTCTTCCTTGCTTGTGCTGAAGTACCGCTATTACAACGGCACCGACTCCTCACATTGCCGCCATTTCGGCCGCTTCTTCCACATCCACTGATACCAGACGGGAAACCCCTGGCTCATGCATAGTGACACCCATCAGAGTAGCAGCCATCTCCATCGCAATCTTGTTATGTGTGATGTAGATAAATTGCACTTTTGCAGACATTTCCGACACTAGGTTACAGAAACGCCCCACATTCGCATCATCCAGCGGCGCGTCAACCTCATCAAGCAGACAAAACGGTGCGGGATTAAGCTGGAAGATACTGAATACCAGCGACAGCGCGGTCAGCGCCTTTTCCCCACCGGAGAGCAGGTGAATGGTGCTGTTTCGCTTACCCGGGGGCCGCGCCATAATAGTAACACCGGTATCGAGCAGGTCATCGCCAGTGAGTTCCAAATAGGCATGGCCACCCCCGAAGACTTTCGGAAATAGCTCCTGCAGGCCACGGTTAATGCGGTCGAAATATTCTTTGAAACGGGCCCGGGTCTCGCGATCAATCTTGCGAATGGCATTTTCCAGGGTGCCCAAGGCATCTTCCAGGTCGTCATTCTGACTGTCCAGATAGTTCTTGCGCTCGGATTGCTGCTGGTATTCGTCGATGGCCGCCAGGTTAATCTGGCCCAGGCGAGAAATCCGCTGACCAATCATGTCCATTTCCTGTGCCCACTGCTGCTCATCCGCCTCGTCCGGCAGGTTCTCCAGCACCGTATCCAGGTCAAAGTTCTGCTCGGCCAGCTGCTCTGCCACGGTTTGCCGTCGGGTGCTCAGGTCCTGCCACTGCATCCGCTTCTGCTCCATGGTGCTGCGCACTTCCTGGGCCTGGCGTTCGAATTGGCCGCGCTGGCCTTCCAGGTTACGCATTTCATGGTCCACGGTTTCCAGTTCACGGCGAGCTTCGGCCAGCTTGTGCTCGGCTTCCAGGCGCACTTCCAGCTTTTCTTCCAGCTGCATCTGTAATTCGGTGCCCGGCTCGTCGCCTTCGTTGGTCTGCTCTTCGAGCAGCGCCTTGCGCTCGGCCATCATCTGCACCTGAGCTTCCAGGCGACTCAAATTCTGTCGCAGCGAATCCGCTTGGGTGCGAGCACCCTGCACCTCCATAGCTAGCTGATGGGACCGGTCACGATCTTGGCGGGCTTTCTGGCGAGACTCATCCAGGCTCAAACGCAATTCGTCCCGACGGGTGAGCAACGCTTCGCGCTCACCGCTGTCGGTTTCCATCGCGTCCAGCGCTTCGGCCAGCACCGCCCGGGCTTCTTTCAGCTGTTCCTGTTCCTGCTCCAGCTGCTCGTTGGTCTCGTCCATTTCTCGGCCGAGACGCTCACGGCGCATGGTAATCTGCTCCAGACGCACCTGACGGGCACTCACCTGAGCATTGATTTCACCCAGCTCTCGGTTAATTCGGCTCGCTTGTCGCTGCACCTCTTCGCGCTCTTCTTCCAGCTCGGAAATTTGCTCGCGGGTGCTTTCTAGCTGCTCTTTCAGATCATCCACGGTGGCCTGCAGAGTCTCAATCTCGCCGACCAACGCCTCCAACTCGCGGCGGCGTTCGAGGATACCGGCTTCTTGGTCTTCCTCTTTCGCCACTTTCAGCCAATCCGGCCCCAGCCAAATACCGTCACGGGTAACCACGGATTCATGGGCCTCTAACTGACTGCGCAGGGTCAGCGCCGCGTCCAGATTATCGGCCACATAGACCCCTGCCAGCAGGCCTTCCGGTGCCTGACCTTCAACATGGTCGCGCAATAGTGTCGCCTTACTACCGGCTGTGGCCTTTACCGCCCCCGGGCTAACCAGCGCCAGGCGGCCGTGGGACAGGTCGTCCAACCAGTCGTTGAGCTGTTCAAAACCACTCACCGCCACCGCCTGAATGCTATCGCCGAGCACCGCTTCCAGCGCCTTTTCCCAGCCCTCGGCCACTTGCAGCTGGTCCGCCAGCCGCGGTTCATCATCCAGCTCATGGCGGGTGAGCCAATCGCTGACCGCGCCATCATCCCCCATGGCCGCTTTCTGAAGAGCCTCCAAGGAGCTGCGTCGGCCCTTCAGGCTTTGCAGCTTTTCGCGGGCCTCATCCAATTGGCGACCCCGGTCACCGTTAGTCCGGCGAAGCTGGTTGATCTCTTCCTGCAGAGATTCGCTGCGCAGTTCGTTTTCTTCCGACTGCCCGCGATATTGCTCAACCTGCTCTTCCAGCTCGCGCATTTCCTGGGCCAGCGGGCCGGCGTCCAGGGATTCCTGTTCTTTTTTCAGCCGGTCAATCCGATCGCGCAAACGCTCCTGGGATTTATCCAGATGCTGAATGCGGGACTGCTCCACCTCCGCCTGACGGCGGGATTCGCCGGATTTGCCGTTAAATTCTTCCCACGCCTGCTGCCAGCTCTGCATAGTCTCTTCAGCCAGTGCCAGCGCTTCGCTGGAGGCTTCCTGTTGCTCGCAGACCATTTCCAGTTCCGGCTCACGCTCCGCCAGAATGGCGTCTAGCTCAGCCACTTTCTCGCTGTCGATGCGCAGGTGTGCATCCGCCTCTTTCCAGTTGGCACGAACTTGATCCAGCTCTTCGTACAATTGCTGCTTGCGCTCACGCTGATGCTGGATGCTCTGCTCTAGGCGCGCCACTTCTGCGCCCAGGGCGTAAAAATGCTGCTGCACTTCGTTGAAGCGCTCCTGCACCTCGTGGTGCTTCTCGCGCAAACGCTCGACTTCCGCATCCACGTGGCGCTGTTCCGCCACTTTTGCTTCCATGGATACGCCCAACTCGCCAATCACATGGTCCAGCTGCTTAACCTGCACATCCAGCCCTTTCCAGCGCAACGCCTTGAGCTGGGCCCCTTTCAGCCGCTCTTCCTCTTTATACTGCTTGTACTTCTCCGCCGCACTGGCCTGGCGGCTCAGGCGTTCGATTTGCCGTGCCAGCTCATCGCGGATATCAGTCAGTCGCTCTAGGTTCTCGCGGGTGCGGCGAATGCGGTTCTCGGTCTCGCGGCGGCGAGCCTTGTACTTAGAAATACCCGCCGCTTCCTCGATATACACCCGCAGCTCTTCCGGCTTGGCTTCAATCAACCGGGAAATCATGCCCTGCTCGATAATGGCGTAGCTGCGCGGTCCCAGACCGGTGCCTAAGAAAATATCGGCAATATCCTTACGCCGGCACTTGGTGTTGTTGAGGAAATAGTTGGACTGGCCATCCCGAGTGACCTGGCGTTTCACGGAAATTTCGTTGAATTTGCCGTATTCACCGGTGACGGTGGCGTCGGAGTTATCAAAAATTAACTCAATAGACGCCTGGGCTACGGGTTTGCGGGCATTGGAACCGTTAAAAATCACGTCCGCCATGGACTCACCACGTAGGTGCTTGGCGGAAGATTCCCCCATGACCCAGCGCACCGCGTCAATAATATTGGACTTGCCACACCCGTTAGGCCCCACCACCGCGGTGAGGTTTTCCGGAAAATAGGTGGTGGTAGGGTCCACAAAGGATTTAAACCCAGCCAGTTTTATTGATTTCAGTCGCATACGATTGCTGTCTCTACGCCGGCAACGGCAAACGCCCTAGGGGCGCCAATAATGAAAGAGCTAAGTCTAGCGACAACCCGGCCCGAATTCATCCGCCGAGACGCTGAGATTACAATAACCACACCACACCGGGTTATATCGCATCCCAACCCCAGCGCACTGCAAAGAAGTGCAAAACATCGCCTACCGCTCCGTATTCCGATTTTATCCATAGGCACATAAACAGCGCAGAAGGTAAGCAGATAAACAGCATGAGCGATTCACCGCGCCACCGCCCCAAGCAAGTAGGCAAGTAAATAAGCCGCCAAAGACCGTTTGCTCCACCTACTGCTGCCACCACCGACCTGCAAGCATGGCTAGCCACAACGCCCACGTCTTTACCTTGCAGCGCGGGGCTTGTAGCGTGTAGCTGCTTTTAACCGCCAAGGATTAGTCGTGTCCCAGATCGCCGATGCCATTACCTACCTAACCCGCAGCCTAAAACTGGCCCGCAGCCCAGAACTGCGACGCTATGTAATTATCCCGCTGATCTTCAACATTTTAGTTTTCGGGGGCCTGTACTGGCTCAGCGGTAGTTGGATTGCAGGCTGGATCACCGCCGCCACGGCAGACTGGGTGCTAACCGGCTTCTGGAGTTTCCTCAATGGCGCCCTACACTTCCTGATCGATGCCGCAGTGGTGTTGGTGTGGATTTTATTGCTTGGTTTGTTCGCCAGCGTGTTTTCCATCGGTGTGCAGCTGATTGCCGCGCCCTTCATGGGCTTTCTGGCAGAAAAAGTGGATATCCAAATCACCGGCCATCCCATGAACGACGAATCTATCCCCGCCATGATCCTGCGTACTTTCAAACGGGAACTGCGTAAAACCTGGTATTGGCTATGGCGCGCCGTGCTGATTTTGTTTGTAGTCTTAGTGATTTACTTTATTCCGGTGGTCAACGTACTGGCATCAGCCATCTGGTTTTTGTGGTCTGGCTGGTTACTGGGCATGCAGTACATCGATTTTGGCGCCGACAATCGCCAGGTGCCCTTTGAGGTGATGCTAGAACGGCTAAAAGAAAAGCGCTGGCTAGTGCTCACCTTCGGCGCCATCGTCATGGCCCTAACCATGATCCCGCTGGTGAACCTGTTCATCATGCCTGTGGCCGTAATCGCGGGGACCCTAATCTGGGTGGAACAACTGGCGCCCAGCACCCCATCGCCCGGCTCACAGCAAACCATTAACGCCGTAGGCGCTCCCTTGCAAAGCACGCAACTTGCGCAGCAAGAGAATCGCCCGCAGGGCAATCGGGTAGAGCCCTAAACTGTGGGTCCGCTTTTAATAAGCGGACTTTGCTGACCAAGGCTCGGGTTCGCACCGTGGGAAGATGGGCGATTGTGTAACAGTGAAGGTGTCAATACACAAAGGGTTGGCGGCTACCGACAACGGGTATCTCTAGCGCATAAAACCCAGCTCTCTGAGCTGGTGAATCTTGTCGCGGGTGGCCGCGGCATCCTCGAACTCCAGGTTCTTGGCATGTTCCATCATCTTCGCTTCCAGCGCTTTGATTTCCTTGGCCACTTGCGCCGGTGAGCGGGCACCCAGATAATCCGACGGAGACTCGGCCACTTTCTTTTCGCCCTTGTACTTGCGATCAAAACGGCTGCCACCGCTGTCATCCATAATGTCACGAATCTTCTTATTCAGCCCTTGCGGGGTGATGCCATTGGCCTTATTGAAGGCCTCCTGCTTCTCGCGACGACGATCCGTCTCGTCGATAGCCCGCTCCATGGAGCCGGTCATCTTGTCCGCATAGAGAATCGCGCGGCCATCCACATTCCGGGCAGCCCGGCCGATGGTCTGGATCAGTGACCGGTCGGAGCGCAGAAAGCCCTCCTTGTCCGCATCCAGAATCGCCACCAGCGCCACTTCCGGCATATCCAGCCCTTCACGCAGCAAGTTAATCCCCACCAGCACATCGAACTTGCCCAAGCGCAGATCGCGAATAATTTCCACTCGCTCCACTGTATCAATATCGGAATGCAGATAACGCACCCGAATACCATGCTCATTCAGGTATTCAGTGAGGTCCTCTGCCATGCGTTTGGTCAGCGTGGTCACCAACACCCGCTGCTCTTTGGCAATGCATTCCTTGGCTTCGCCGAGCAGATCATCCACCTGAGTGGTCGCCGGACGGATCTCGATTTTCGGGTCCACCAGGCCGGTGGGGCGCACCACCTGCTCCACCACCTGCCCAGCGTATTTCTTCTCATAGGGCCCTGGAGTAGCAGACACAAAGACCATTTGTGGCGCCAGCAGCTCCCATTCCTCGAACTTCAGTGGCCGGTTATCCATGGCAGAGGGCAACCGGAACCCGAAACTTACCAGGGTTTCTTTACGCGAGCGGTCGCCCTTATACATGGCGCCCAACTGGGGAATGGTGACGTGGGACTCATCGGCAATCAGCAGCGCATTGTCCGGCAGGTAATCAAACAGGGTGGGCGGAGCATCGCCGGGGGCACGGCCAGAAAACAACCGGGAGTAGTTTTCTACTCCATTGCAATAACCCAGCTCCTGCAGCATTTCAATGTCAAAGCGGGTGCGCTGCTCCAACCGCTGGGCTTCCACCAGCTTGTTCTGCTCCTTAAGTTCGGCCAGCCGCTCGGCCAACTCTTCCTTAATCATCTCCACCGCCTTGAGCACGGTTTCCCTTGGCGTCACGTAATGGCTCTTGGGGTAGATGGTGGTGCGGCTAATACGACGAATCACCTCACCGGTAAGAGGATCAAAGATGCTGATGGATTCCACCTCATCATCGAACAGCTCAATACGAACCGCTTCCTTTTCCTCTTCCGCCGGGAAGATATCAATCACATCCCCACGCACTCGGTAAGTGGCGCGGCGAAAATCCATCTCGTTACGGGTGTACTGCAGCTCCGCCAACCGTCGCAACAGCTCACGCTGATCAATATGATCGCCGCGCACCAAATGCAGCACCATGGCGTGGTAACTGGCGGGATCACCCAGCCCGTAAATGGCCGACACGGTGGCTACGATAATGGTGTCCGGTCGTTCCAATATCGCCTTGGTGGCAGACAGTCGCATTTGCTCGATCTGCTCATTCACCGAGGCATCTTTCTCGATAAACGTATCGGAGCTGGGCACATAGGCTTCCGGCTGATAGTAATCGTAGTAAGAAACAAAATACTCCACCGCGTTTTCGGGGAAAAACTCTCGGAACTCCCCGTACAACTGAGCAGCCAGCGTCTTGTTCGGCGCCATGATGATGGTGGGCCGGCCCGTTTGCGCAATCACATTTGCCATGGTGAACGTCTTACCCGAACCGGTCACCCCCAGCAGCGTCTGGTGGCCTAGGCCATCATCAATACCCTCAATCAGCTGCGCAATGGCGGTGGGCTGATCACCGGCGGGCTGGTAGTCGGAATGGAGTTTGAAGAGGCTTTCAGACATTTGGGCTTCCTGATGGCTACTGCCCTCCCGACGATAGGAAAACAGCAAAAGTCATGCGTGCAGAATCACCGGGTAGTGTACCAGAGCCAGCAGATCAAATGCGTGATGATCCATGTTGCCCACTGGAGCGGTGGCTCCAGTGAATGGGATTTGAGAGGGAATAGAGACGCAATCGCGGCCAAACGACCGCTCCGACAAAAACGCTTAGCTCCCCCAGCCACCTGTGAGAGTGATCGTTCAACCACGATGGCGATCGAAGAGCGTCCCCATCAGGAAATACGGGACATTGGCACCCGAATCCGGTAAAGTTCCAGCCCCTTTCTGTGTCGATCGGCACGTTAAAAAAAACGTGGCCAATCAACTATCAAGATGAACGAGGAGTGCATGTCCGATATCAGCCTTTCCGACCGCGTACAACGCATCAAGCCGTCTCCCACTCTTGCCATCACCGCCAAAGCCGGTGAATTGCGCGCGCAGGGCAAAGACATTATTGGGCTGGGTGCCGGTGAGCCGGATTTCGATACGCCGGATCATATTAAAGACGCCGCCATTGAAGCGATCAAAGCCGGCAAAACCAAATATACCCCGGTGGACGGCACTCCCGGCCTGAAGAAAGCCATTATCGACAAGTTCCAGCGCGATAACGGCCTGGCCTACGAGCCCGGCCAGGTGCTGGTGTCCAGTGGCGGCAAGCAAAGCTTCTTCAACATGGCCCTGGCCCTGCTGAACGACGGCGATGAAGCCATTATCCCGGCCCCCTATTGGGTGAGCTACCCGGATATGGTGCTGGTAGCCGGCGGCGTACCGAAGATCCTCGAAACGGACGTAAACAGCCGCTTCAAGATCACCCCGGAACAGCTGGAAGCGGCGATCACGCCCAAAACCCGCCTGTTCGTGATCAACAGCCCCTCCAACCCCTCCGGCATGGCCTATTCCCTGGAAGAACTGGCGGCTCTGGGCGAGGTACTGAAGAAGCACCCGAACATCATCGTCGCCACCGACGACATGTACGAGCATATCCTGTGGACCGGCAAGCCGTTCATCAACATCGTCAATGCCACCCCGGAGCTGTACGACCGCACCGTGGTCATGAATGGTGTCTCCAAGGCCTACTCCATGACTGGCTGGCGCATCGGCTATGCGGCCGGCCCGCAGAAGCTGATTGCGGCCATGAAGAAGGTGCAATCCCAGTCCACCTCCAACCCGGCCTCCATCAGCCAGGCAGCCGCTGAAGCCGCACTGGCCGGCGACCAGGGTTGCGTGGACGAGATGGTCAAGGCGTTCAAGGAACGTCACGACTACCTCACCGCCGCGCTGGATGCCCTGCCGGGCGTGAAATGCGCCCAAGGTGACGGCACTTTCTATGCCTTCCCGGACTTCTCCGAAGCCATTGCCAACATGGATGGCGTGGAATCCGACACCGACCTGGCCACCCTGCTGCTGGAAACCGCGGAAGTGGCGCTGGTACCCGGTTCCGCCTTCGGCGCACCCGGCTGCATGCGCCTGTCTTTCGCCGTCGGCATGGACACACTGAAAGAAGCCATCCGCCGGATTGAGCAGGCATTGGCTAAATAAGCAACAAACGCACCCCCGGGGTGTTGACGACCCCGGGAGGCGTCACTAATATACGCGCCTCAAGACATTCCGCCTTAGCTCAGTTGGTAGAGCAAATGACTGTTAATCATTGGGTCGCTGGTTCGAGCCCAGCAGGCGGAGCCAAACAAGAAAAGGGCTTATCCATCGGGTAAGCCCTTTTTCTTTGTCCCGATGGTTGGTCACCTGAGCCCGCAAACTCAAGCAAACCACTCTACCCCTCCCCCACAAAAGCGTCGTCTGGAACAAACTCCAAATTGTGGTTACCTATAACCATGGTAGAATCTCCCCCCTCTTTTCCGGTGCAAACCGAAGCGGATCACTACCCAGCAAGGATCGATGCTGTAATGCAACAGGACTCAGTCAACCCCTCACCCTCCAGACACAATCGCTGGTACGAAAGGGTCCTCCTTCACCCCTTTCTGGGGCATATGATTGCAATACTCAGCCTGACTGCTGGAGCGCAATTTCTGAGCTACCAAAGATGGGTAGAAGATGAGAACCAAGCTTATACCCTGCTATGGCTGCTGCTCACTTACCTTCTATCCGTTATCCTCAGTCAGAACATTGGGAAATTTACTGGTGGGAAAGTTTACTCGTACACCCTGGCAACCACCGCAATATCGGGCGCCATCATGGTCACCGCAGTGTTACTACTGCGCCTAGGGTATGCTCGCACTTCATTATTGGTTGGGCTATCGCTGCTTGTCGCACTGCAATGCGCTTCAATCGCAATCAGCCGGCGCTTCCGAAGGCTCAAGCTGGCAGTCATCCCTTCTGAAGATCAGCAAGCAATACCCGATACCAGTAATGTCGAATTCCGCCTCTTGCCGTCTCCTGATCTCGCAGGAATTCGTTATGACGGAATCGTCGTTGACATGGATCAGGACCTCGAAGATGAATGGATACGTTTTGTCAGCCATTGCAACATCGCTGGCATTCCGGTCCTTCCTGCCCGGCAGATAGAAGAAGCTATCAGAGGAAAAGTCAATTTAGCCACACTGCAGAGCACGGACTTGGCCAGCCTACAGCCATCGCCTGTTTACCTGACGGCAAAGCGGGCAATGGACATTCTTCTGACAGTAGCTGCTGCCCCCCTACTGCTCCCGCTATGCCTGATAATGGCAATACTGATTCGTATTGACTCTCCCGGCAGTGCAATCTTTGTTCAACAACGTATTGGCAAAGGGAACAAAGTTTTTAAGATGTACAAGTTTCGGTCCATGAAACCCTCAGAAAACCCAGGAGACACCCCGCAATTCGCTGATCAGGATGCACACCGGATCACCCGCCTGGGAGCATTTATACGCAAATTCCGGATTGATGAGTTACCCCAATTCCTGAACGTGTTGCTGGGTGACATGAGCCTGATCGGCCCTCGTCCAGAGCAGCCCGGCTTTGTGGAAAAATTCGAATCTGAAGTGCCCTACTACAGCTACAGACACATCGTGAGACCCGGGATTACAGGGTGGGCCCAAGTAAATCAGGGCTATGCAACAGATACGGATGAAACCCGGGAGAAGGTCGAGCACGACTTCTACTACATCAAGAACCTGTCACCAGGGCTGGATTTTCTGGTCATTATGCGAACCCTGAAAACCGTAGCGACCGGCTTTGGTGCGATGTAGCGCTTTGTATTGTGATCCTAAGCGCTAATGCAAGGAGAAATAAGTGTACGATCAATACGACACATTCAAGGGCTGGGATAATTATTTCCAATACTCTGAAGAACAAAACCGGTATTTCACAAAAGAATTTCAAGGCTTTTCCCTAAAAGGCAAGTACATACTGGAAATTGGATATGGCGAAGGGTCACTACTTGCCTGGATGCGTGACAGAGGGGCCCATGTTGTAGGTGTAGAACTTAATGAACGCAGCCTGGAAGAGGCGACCAAAAAAGGAATTTCAGCCTCCTCAGATCTGGAAAGCGCACTCAAGGCAAAAACCAAGCCATTCGACTTAATTGTTGCATTTGACGTACTTGAGCATCTCAAAGTTGAAGAAATAAACAGCCTACTTGAGCAGGTCAAAGTCAATCTATCAGCTAAAGGGTGCTTATTTATTCGTGTGCCAAACGGTCGAAGTCCATGGGGACTAGTTAATCAATATGGCGACCTGACGCATTGCACTGTACTGTCAGACCTTCGACTTCAGCAGCTTGCCTTGAATGCAGGCTACACACTCGAATCCTGCCGCGATCAAGCTCAAGTAACCAGAAAACGGCTACGCAAAAAAATACTTGATATCGTATTTCATTTTGCGCGCCGCACTATTGATTTTCTGATATGCCGGATTTACGGATTCGGAAACATTCCGCTTGGCACAAATATTGTTGCAGTAATGTCGCCCAAAAACACACATAACGGCCACTGAATCCTTATGGCGCGAAGTCTGATTTATTATTTACTATCAGGCGTGGGTGGCCGCATCATCACTCTGCTTGCCATCCCCCTGTTGATAAAATACCTGGGCATTGAAGCTTTTGGGCTAATTGGTTTCTATCTGCTTCTAACTAGCTCGGCGCAACTGGCCGAGATGGGTATAGGAACCTCGATTGCCCGCCGCATTTCACAGTTGCGGGAGAAAAACGCTTCAGCTTCAGTAATTCGAAAACTTTCAGTCAGTATAGGCATTCGTTATTTCACCGTAGTCATCATTTTAGCACTCATTCTATTCGGACCGGCTCAACCTTGGCTGGTTGCACATATTGAAGCGAAAGACTTGACCTCGGCCACCATAAGCACCGCCATTACATTGATGGGCATTGCAGTCAGCAGCCATCTGATCGTCAATTACCTAATCAACCTTCTGATCGGTTTAGAAAAACATACTGACGTCAGTGTCATTCGCTTTGTCCAGAGTGGCTTTCTACAACTGGTTAGTGCCGGCATTATCATGGTCGCCCCAGAAGTAAAAAACTACTTCATCGTTCAGGTTATAGGGCTATCAGCTCTGGCTCTATCAACCATGACGATCGTACTGATCCGCTTTCGAAACCTCCCAGCTGGAGACGCAAGTATTGAAGAAACCGCCACCCTTGGTCACCAAACCACTATGGGGATTGCAGTAATTACCATACTCGGTTTTTTCTTCTCACAGATTGACAGAATCACGCTCTCAGGAAGCGTCCCTCTGGATGATTTTGGTTACTATTCGCTAGCTTTTTCGGTAGTGAACGCCGTTAATGTAATGATTTCACCAATATTTAGCATCTTACTACCCGTATATTCCCGGTTAGCGTACGGAAACAGCCGACAAAAGCTTTGGGACGTCTACCAACGAACTTACATAATAATGCAAGCCTTACTTATTCCGGCGATTAGTGTACTCGTCTTTATGGGTGCTGAAAGTCTGTGGGTCTGGACAGGAGACGCTGAGCTTTCAGCCATCTGTGCACCACTGATGCAATTGCTGGCAATAGGAGTTTTATCTCAGGGCCTCAGCAACTCATCATGGCTGCTACAACTTGGTTTAGGAAAGCTAAATGCAGAAATCTTCATTCACGTTTTTCTGGTTATTTTTACCCCTATACTCATGTTTATAGCGTTAGGTAAGTATGGGCTTGTTGGTGCAGCTCTCTCTATTGCTGGTGCACACACCACTCACCACGTGATATCCACGCTCTATGTAAATACCCGGCACTTCCAGCGCACTCCATTTTTTAATTTCCGCGTGTCCGCCTTTTGGCTATTATCGTTACCAGTTGCAACAGGCGCTTACCTCATCCCCGCGACGGACAACCGCATCCTGCAGGGCAGCATCATCGTAGCCCTCTATGCCGCCCCAGCCGCAATCGGACTAGGTTGTGCTATATACCAACTGAGAAAAGCCACAGCAACGGCATAAAACCTCTTCAGACATCCACAGGTGATCGCACAAATTCGACAAGAAATGGTTCGCGGTTTCGGATAATAAGTGCAATTGGTAAGAGAGAGGCCAGCTGGTAGAGTCGGCGCCTCTCCCGACCAAGAGAAAAGCACTGATGAGCTACAACCAGCTGACCGAGAACGAACGATACCAGATTTACATCCTGAAAAAAGCAGGCCACTCCCAAGTAGATATTACAGAGAAATTGGAGCGCCACCCCACTACGATCAGTCGGGAGTTGCGTCGCAACAAAGGACTGAAGGGCTATCGACCAGGCCAAGCGCAGAAGTTGACGGATGCTAGGCGGAATGAGGCCCGCAAGGCCAGGAAAGTCACCGATGAGGTGCAAAAACAGATAGAAACCTTGATCCGTCAGGAGCTGAGTCCCCAGCAGGTGGCGACTTATCTGGAAAGGCAAAAAATCGTATCGTTGCATCACGAGACGATTTATCAACTGGTGTATGCCGACAAGGCCAATGGCGGAGACTTATACACACATCTCCGGGTCGCATCAAAACCCTACCGCAAGCGTTACGGTAGCAACGACCGGCGCGGAAAGATCAAGAACAGGGTGAGCATTGATGAGCGCCCTGCGGTGGTTGACCGGTGCAACCGTGTTGGCGACTGGGAGGGCGACACAGTCATCGGCAAAGGACGCAAAGGCGCGTTACTGACGATGGTGGAGCGCAAGACCTTGTACACAGTGATCGTGCGACTGACAGGCAAAAAAGCTGACTTGCTGGCCGATGCGGCGGTTGCTCATATGGCGCATCTCACGGATAAGGTCAAAACGATCACTTTCGATAACGGGCTTGAGTTCGCCGGGCATGAAGAGATAGCGAAAGGGCTGGAAACGGACATTTATTTTGCCCATCCCTATGCATCATGGGAGCGTGCGATCAATGAAAACACCAACGGACTTATCCGTCAGTATTTCCCAAAGGGAACAGACCTTAGCAAGGTGACGGATGAGCAGGTTCAATTTGTCATGGACAGATTGAACAGCAGGCCAAGAGCAACACGAGGTGGCCGGTCACCAAACGAATTATTTATGGGGCGGCGAGATGATTTGCTCGCCGCGTAAATGGATTGCAGTTATTACTTGAAACCGCGGTTTAACATCTAGGCATGAAAAAAAGAATTACAGGAGCAACAGGTTTAATTGGGTACTCTTATAGAAAAGCAAAGCCTGGAAAGCCTTACCTAGCTTTAACGAAAACGATTGATCTGATCAATCAGCCGCCTGCTAACCGTGCTATCAGAGAACATATCTGAGACCCGATGCAATGCATGCTGCCCCATTATTTTTCGTTTTGCCTCATCCCCTGCCATCCTTTCCATCGAGTTAGCCAGACTCTCAGCATCGCGAATCGGCACAGTTAGCCCGGTATTCTCATGCTCACTCACCCACGGGACACCTGTCGGCAGATTAGTATTGATGACCGGAACCCCGTAAGACATGGCCTCTAACTGGATAATACCAAAAGCTTCACTAGGTTCGGTGGACGGAAATAACAGATATGAAGCATTCATCAGCAGCCAATTCTTCTCATCCTCATCCACATGGCGATCAATAAAAACCACATGGTTGAGCCTTTTTTTCTCCAGCGCTTGAGCAATCTCTCCTTTTAGCGGCCCATCACCAACCAGCACAACGGGCAAGGAAACACCCCTATTTACCAATAAATCTAAAGCCTCAAGAATTACATCGACGCCTTTATAATAGCAAAGCCGACCAAGAAATAAGCCGTACTTTTCAGGCATTGACGGCAAAGTTGATGGTTTTTTTTCAGACACCTGAGGCGCAAAATCCGGCACGGACAAGGGAATAATTTTCAATTTTTCTTTATGCGATGAAAGAACATCCGAAAACTCCACAAGCTGTGGCGACGTTGTCAGAATACTTTCTGCTCGCCGACAAAGACAATGCTGAAAAAACTGGACAATGGGCTTAAGTCGCTTTTGCTGCACAATATCACTATGCCAGAAAACAATAAATGGACGCCTAAATGGAAAGGCAAGAGCAGACAGCGTAGCAATCGGAAAAGGAAGGTGGAAAAAAACCAGTTTACTTTTAAACGACAGAATCCACAGCCAAACAATAAATACGGGAGATATCGGCATTGAGAAATAAGTACCGAAAGAGGCACAACGAACGACTTTTACACCGTCCCGCTCTTCAAGGCGGGTTCGCATAGAACGGCTGTCGCTACAGCAAAGAACAGTAATCTGATGTCCTTCATCGCCAAGAAACTGGGCATGCTGTCGAACCACGCTCTCGACGCCACCGATTGTAGGGCTATAAAACTTGTTTACCAAAAGAATTTTCATGCTTTAGCCACATCATTCATCAAGGGAAAACTCTTCAATCAGGATACTTTCAATATTTCCTGCTGTTTTCTCCCAAGAATAAGAAGCAGCGAAATTAATACGCTCCACTCTATCCTCATAGCTCTCTTTTTTCTGCTCCTCAACAGCGCGGTCAAAGGCCGAGCCCCATGCCGCAATATCATTAACAGGAACGAAATGCGCATAACTGTCCAAGACTTCTCTTAAAACCGGGATGTCACTAACAACCGCAGGCGCCCCCCAAACCATACCCTCAAGCGGAACCAAACCAAAGCCTTCAGCCTCAGTTGCGAGGCCAACAGCAGCGGCACTTCGATAAAGAGAATGCAGCTCATTGTCATCGACGAAGCCGCAAAAAATCACGCGCTCCAGAACACCGCATGAAGAGGCAATGGCTTCCAGATTTTTTTTCTGTGTCTCATTAACCTTTCCGACCACCTTAAGGTTAATGAGCTGATTAGTTTTAGCCAGTGCCTGAATCAAAACATCAACGCGTTTATAGGCTCGTGTATCCCCCACGTACATGATGAAAGGGGTCTCAGGCACCTTCAGTTTTTCCTCTTCATAGTGAAGCTCTTCTGGAACATCAATGCCATCATGAACCAATCGCGACCGCCCTTTAAAGCGGCGGCTTCCCCAGTTAACCCAATCAAGCCGCGCACACTCCGAACCAGCAATAACAGTGGATGCCTTTTTCGAAACCAGAAACAGCTGAACCCAGAAGATAAAGAACAATTTAACGTGCAACTTGGGGAATTGAAGAGGAATCAAATCGTGAACAGTAAGAACCTGCTTAACTTTTAACCCCGCTGCCTCAGGTACAGGAGCATAATAACCACTCACAGTAAGACCAGACAATTTTCGCGGAAGAATAAACCAGCGCCACAGCAACCGGTAGATATGAGCTTTGCCACCATAATTGGGAGACACAAATGCAGGAGCCTGGATAAAAAAATCACCTCGAGAGCCCGTGTAAGCAGGGGTACCCACAACAACGACACGAAACCGGGAATGTAAACCGGCAATCAAACGGGCTGTTACTTCACGGGCATATCGAGCCAAACCGGTGCCACCGGGTTCCGCGTAGACAGCATCAATCACAATAGTCTTCTTCAAAAAAAACTCCAATACTGCACTAAAAATTTCCCTGACATCCACAGTCTCAACCACACTGAAACTTTAAATATCAGCCAAACAGCATCCAGGACAACGTTTCTCGTAATTCAGTCTTCTTCCAGTCGCCAATACTTCCGGTCAATTTGGAAGCATCGCCGCCCAACTTTTTTATTTCATTAGGTCTGACAAAATCAGGATTGACTGTTACTTCAATGTTATGCCCAGTCAATTCAGTGCATATCTGGACAATATCCAGAAGCGAATAAATAGAGCCTGATGCAACATTAAACGTTTCACCCTGCGGGCAACTTTCAAGCAGCTTTAAGTAAGCATTAACGACAGAACGAACGTCACTAAAATCCCTGGAGACATCCAGATTACCCAATTCAATCACGGGTGCCTTGCGGCGAAAATGAGATACTATTTTAGGTAGCAGGAATTTTTCATCCTGACCGATACCGGTGTAATTAAAAGGCCGGGCGATCACAATAGGTAATTTATCCATCCAAAGACGAGCCATATATTCCATGGCAGTTTTGCTGACCGCATAATCATTTGCCGGATTGGGTAACGCAGTCTCTGAAAGAATGCCAGAACTCTGATTGCCATACACATTAGCACTGCTTGCCAACAACACTGCCTCGGGCTTCTTTTCGCAAGCACATAGCGCTTCAAGCAGATTTTGAGTACCAATCAGGTTTACATTATAGAAAGCACTGGCATCGCCATGCCCAACAAAAGCGATCGCTGCCAGGTGCACCACCAGATCAGGCTGCAATGAAGTGATCACTTCGATCAATTGAGCATGGTCAGTCAGGTCCGCCGAGATATAATTGACTGTATCATCGGGCGCATCAGAAGCCAGGCCCACAACATCATAGCCAGCAGCGGAGAGCTCCTCGACCATATACCTGCCTGTAAAACCCGATGCGCCAGTCACAAGCGCGCACTTCTTCATCAGAATGAAAACCCTGTTTCGTTACGACGCAAATCAGCATCCACCATCATCTGGCAGAGCTCTTCCAGAGATGTCTTCGGCTCCCAACCCAACTTTTCTTTAGCCTTGGAAGGGTCACCGATGAGCAGCTCGACTTCCGCAGGACGGTAAAATTTCGGGTTAACCCGAACAATGACTTTACCGTTATTGAGATCGATAGCATGCTCATCTTCACCACTACCCTTCCATTCGATAGCGATATCAGCAGCCTTACATGCCAGAGAGACAAAATCACGGACCGTTTCCGTACGATTCGTCGCCAATACGAAACTGTCTGGTTCATCGGCCTGGAGCATTCGCCACATACCGTCGACGTAGTCCTTTGCAAAACCCCAGTCTCTTTTGGCATCCATATTGCCCAGCTCGACCACATCCTGCTTGCCCAGCTTAATCTTCGCAATTGAGTCGGTAATCTTACGTGTGACGAATTCCTGCCCCCGCAGCGGTGACTCATGGTTAAAGAGGATTCCGCTGGTGCCAAAAATTCCGTATGACTCACGGTAATTGATTGTCATCCAGTGAGCATAAAGCTTAGCCACCCCATACGGGCTTCTCGGATAGAATGGGGTATCCTCTCTTTGAGGAACAGCCTGCACCTTTCCGAACATTTCAGACGTTGAGGCCTGGTAGAACCGAATCGCCGGATTCACGATCCGAATCGCTTCTAGAAGATTAACAGGTCCAATTCCGGTAATTTCAGCTGTAGTCAACGGCTGATCAAAGGACACACCAACAAAACTCTGTGCTGCAAGATTATAGACTTCAGTAGCTTCCGTTCGCTGCAATAATCGGATACTGGCTGAAAGATCGGTCAGGTCATACTCCACCAATTTCAGATTAGGGTGATCTGCGATCCCTAGCTCCTCAATGCGCCAGAAATTCAAAGACGCGGTGCGCCGATAAGCACCGTAAACAACGTAGCCTTTATCCAGCAGAAGTTGAGCCAGATAGGCCCCATCCTGTCCTGTAATCCCGGTGATAATTGCAGTTTTCAATCAAAACTCCTATGCCGCCCTCAGCCGGCAGCCAGTTGGTCTATTTAGTTAATCAAAATAGTCTGGATCGAGATCCACGCTACTGTCTTGTTTTTTTCAATATCAATAAGAAAAAGACTCATCCTGTTCTGCCAAAAAAGATTACCTTTCTTTTAAGAGCCTTTTCAGAGACCTCGCGTTCAAGAGCGCCCATAGGTATCTTCAAAACGCACAATATCATCTTCGCCGACATATCCGCCTGACTGTACTTCGACAAGCTCCAGCGGCAACCGTCCGGGATTGGTAAGACGATGTGTTGCACCAATTGGGATAAAGGTGGACTGATTTTCAGTCAGAAGTTGCTCTTTCCCATTGCATTCTACAATGGCGGTTCCTTTCACCACGATCCAGTGCTCTGCACGGTGATAATGCATCTGCAACGAGAGCTTCTCTCCCGGCTTTACCGTAATGCGCTTAACCTGAAAACGGTGCCCCTCATCAATGCATTCATAGTCCCCCCAGGGACGATAGACTTTCACATGTGCATGGTGTTCAGTGCGTTGCTTATTCCTGATATCAGCAACAACTTGTTTCACGTTCTGAACAAGTTTTTTATTCACAACCAGAACTGCATCCTTGGTTTCCACAACAACCACATCGTCCATGCCTATTGTAGCAACAAGCCGGCTGTCAGCTCTTACATATGAATCATGACAGTCGCGCACCACAACGTCGCCGATTGCCACATTGCCATTATCATCTTTTTCTTCCACATCCCACATAGCAGACCAGGAGCCTAGATCATTCCATCCAGCATCAAACGGCACCACCGCTGCATGCGCTGTCTTTTCCATGACCGCATAATCTATAGATTCATCCGGACAACGCTCAAAAATATCAGCAGGCACTCTCACAAAATCATTATCCTGACTAAGGTTGCTAACTGCCTGCTCACACGCTTCATATATATCGGGTCTGGCTTTTTCCAGCTCGTTAAGATAGGTGGAAGCCCGAAACATGAACATCCCGCTATTCCAGTAAAAATTACCAGAATCGACAAACTGCCGGGCCCTCTCTGAGTCCGGCTTCTCGACGAAGCGAGCCACATTGAATGCTGATGCGTTTTCACTCAGGCTCTGGCCTGCTTCAATATATCCGAAACCGGTCTCCGGCCCTGTAGGTACCACACCAAAGGTAACCAGCTTTCCTTGCTCCGCCACACCTTCACCAATCTTGACCAACTCAGCAAATCGCTCGCTATCCCCAATCAGGTGATCTGAAGGCAACACCAGCAAAACCGGATCACAGCCCTTTTCTTTTTGCTGCATGGCAACCATGGCAACAGCAGGCGCAGTATTGCGACCGAATGGCTCCAACATCACCATCTCCAAGTCGATATCAGCCTGCCGGGCCTGTTCTGCCACGATGAAACGGTGCTCTTCGTTACAAACGACAGCAGGAGGCAAACTAGACAGGCCAACTGTTCTGCCCAGGGTCTGCTGTAGCATCGTGCTGTCCCCGGTCAAGCGAATAAACTGCTTGGGGAACAACGTACGAGATAACGGCCAAAGTCGCGAACCATTACCTCCAGCCAAAAGCACCGGCATAATGTTAGAAGCTGCCATTCTTCAATCCTTTTATCTGTCTTGCTTTCATTTACTAGTGGTTGAGCGGTGCGTCAGAACGAAACCTGCCAGCCTGATCTATCTGGCAGGGTCATAACCATCAGGGTTTTTTTCTTGCCAACGCCAGTGATCTTCACACATGACGTTAAGGCCCCGTGATGCCGTCCAGCCTAATACTTTGCTGGCATGCACCGGATCTGCATAACAGGTCGCCACATCACCGGGGCGACGTTCCACAACCTGATAAGAAACGTCACGGCCTGAAGCCCTGGAAAACGCCTGGATCATCTCGAGCACGCTATACCCACGCCCCGTCCCCAGGTTGGTCGTAATTAAGCCACCGGTTTTCTCCAGCGCCTGCAGGGCCGCCAAATGCCCCTCAGCAAGATCCATCACGTGGATGTAGTCGCGCACCCCGGTACCGTCCGGTGTGGGGTAATCTCCGCCAAACACACTCAGCCGCTCTCGCTTACCTATGACAACCTGTGCGATGAACGGCATCAGGTTATTGGGAATGCCATTGGGGTCTTCACCAATCTGACCGCTTTCATGGGCGCCTACAGGGTTGAAATAGCGTAGAAGAGCTATCTGCCATCGGTTATCACTGGCGTAGAGATCGCGGAGCATATCTTCGATATGCAGCTTGGTGGCACCGTAAGGGTTGGTGGCACTAAGGGGGAAGTCTTCACGGATCG
>OJBR01000042.1_pt1 | contig 74014 bp, 62 predicted proteins | sample 1591161 | NCBI WGS metagenome assembly OJBR01 (sample SAMN05416803, study PRJEB24817) | seawater metagenome | isolation source: Sea water | place: Canada:Atlantic | collected 2013-07
TACGAGATCTAGTACGGTCTCGTGGGCTCGGAGATGTGTATAAGAGACAGTTTTAGCACTGCCCGTTCATTATCATTTTCTTTAGCTGCTTTGAGCACACTTTGTTCCATGAGTGTTTATAGTGAACAAACGGATAAAGAGCGTATCAAAAGTTTAGAACAACGCCTGTTAGAACTTGAGCAACAAGTACAAAAGAAAAACGATCACAGTTCAACTGCAGTTCGAGACGCACAAAACCAATCAACTCATAGTAAAAAAATCGTCGCGATACCTAAAACCACTCAGCGACCAAGCCATGATTTTGAAGCCCCTGATAAAAGCATTGTACTGAGTAACAGTGATACCACCTTGCAGATTGGTGGACAGATTTGGTTAGATGCTATTTATAATAGTGGTGAAATGACCAACCGGGCAGGTTTTCAAACATCCTCTATTGCTTATGAAAGCAATACAACGAGAGACAACACCTTGCTCAGTGTAGGTCAGTCTAACTTATCCTTTAAAAGTTACACCCCAACTCAGTATGGCGCAATGATCACTCGCTTTGAGTTTGATATGTTTGATGATCAAGGTAATGCTGATTTTAACCTGACCCATTTATGGGGCGAAATAGGTGACTTTGGTGCAGGTCAGACCTTTAGCGGTTTTATGGATATAGATTCCTTTCCCAATATTTTAGATTTCTGGGGACCCAACTCTATGGTATTTACCCGCCAACCCCAAGTACGCTATAGCACAGCAGTGAATGGCAATGGTCGCATAATGTTCACCATAGAAAAATCTTCCAGTGATTTTGCTGTGCCAAAGTCATCAACAAAAGCTGAATATGATGATATTAATGAGTTACCTGATTTAACAGTATCCTATTTACACAATGGCGATTTTGGTTACATAAAGTCAGCGATGGTATTTAGACAACTTGGCTATGAAACATTATCAACTAAAGACACTACATTAGGCTGGGGCTTGAATGTTTCAGGTGCGATAACCGTAACACCAGATGACACGATAAAGTTTCAACTGACCTATGGTGAAGGTATAGGGCGTTATGTTAATGATACCTGTTGTAGTTATTACAGTGATGAAACGGGTGGCGTTGATGCGGGTTTAGACGGCAATGGCCGTTTGAAGGCAATTCCGATGACTGGCGGTTTTGCCTACTATAATAAGCAGTGGAATAAAAAATGGAGCAGCGCTGTTGGCTATAGTTATTTAACTATTGATAACCTAGTCACTCAAAAAGACAAATCTATAAATAATAGTGCTTATTCAACGGCAAACCTTATTTGGTATCCAGCTACTCAAATAAAAGCTGGCGTTGAATTACAATATGGTGATGTGCAAAGTAAATCCAATCTTGAAGCGGATAACTTTAGAGTCCAAGCCTCAGTCGGTTTTAAATATTAACAAGGAATTTATTTAATGAAGTTAACTAACTACTTAGTAATTTTTGTTCAACTGCTGGTATTAACCTGTGCCAGCCCAGTCATAGCAAAGTCGCCACAACAACCCGTTATACAAAGTATATTGAATGATGCCTATCATAAGTTCAAAAATGAAAATTCAGGAAAAAATGCTGATTATATTCCTGCTTTAGCCAAAGTAGATTCAGCTTATTTTGGCTTAGCGGTAGTCACTCCTCACGGTAAAATTTATACCAAAGGCGACGTAAGTCAGTCCTTTTCAATTCAGTCTATTTCTAAAGTATTCACCTTGGCATTGGCAATGGAACAAAAAGGTCCACAAGTAATTGTTGATAAAATAGGTGTAAATGCCACAGGTTTAGCGTTCAATTCAGTGACCGCTATAGAGCTAAATAAAGCACGTAGCGTGAACCCTTTAGTTAATGCCGGTGCAATAGCCACTGTTAGCTTACTTGAAGGTAAAGACGAAAAAGCTAAATGGTCGGCTCTTTCCACTTGGTATGATAAGTTTGCCAACCGCAAGTTAAGTGTTTTAGAAGATGTTTATAAATCTGAATCTGATACCAATGGTCATAACCGCGCAATTGCTGAGTTATTGACATCTTATGATCGTTTTTATGGTGATGTCGATCTCAACCTTGCGGTATATACTCGTCAATGTTCAGTCGCCGTTACGACCAAAGACCTTGCTGTGATGGCTTCGGTATTCGCCAATAACGGTGTTCATCCATTAACAGACAAACGTTTGATGAGTAGTGAAAATGTCTCACGGGTGTTGGCAGTAATGACAACTGCAGGGCTTTATGAGAATAGCGGTCAATGGGCTTATCAGGTTGGTTTACCGGCAAAAAGTGGTGTCGGTGGCGGTATTATCGCAGTATCACCAGGAAAGTTTGCAGTCGCCGTATTTTCGCCCAAACTTGATGCCGCAGGTAATAGTATACGTGCACAAAAAGCCATTGATTTTATTGCTGAGAGCTTACACGCTAATATTTTCTAATACGTTTGTCTCAATGTCGATATCGGACTTTACGGCATTAGTTACCGCACTCCTTGAGACAAGTTGTGCGGTCTACGCCAAAACTAGCTAGGTAAACTTTTTAAAAAGTCATTTGTCACAATAGAAAAACCACAAGATTTCATCCACGCAATGGCGTCCAACTCTTCAACAAACACTCTTCGTTCATAATCCCCCTCACTCTGTGGGACAATATTTTCAAGTTGCATGCTTTTCCAAGCTGATGGCGAATAAATATGACAATCTTTAATACAGCCGTTATTTTTAAATTGCTGACAGTGCTCAATTAAATGCGATTCCATTTCAGGAACACCTAACTCCCACTCATCAAAATAGGAAAAAATGGCCCAATGAGTTCCATTTAGATGCGCTGTTTTATCTCGAAACTCTTTACTATATTGAATAGCCGCTTCTTCATTCCAGCAACCACTGAACCACTGCAACACATAATTTCTTTGTACTAATATTCACCAATCGCCATGTACTGCAAACATATAAATTTACCTATAAAGCATACTGCTATTGCACTGTAGCTACTATTAGAAGGACTTTATGACTTGAAGTAAAGTAATGATTTACGATTAATGCATCTTACAAAAACCCTAGACAAATGATATCAATACCCATATTTTATTTAAGGATTTAAACAAGTTATGCCACAGTATCTTTATTTACATAGCTTGATCTACATCATAACGGCTTTAATGCGAAAGCGTAAACTGTGACATATTGTCGCAGTTGGTTGTTTTTATACCATACTGTATGAACACAACACCTTGGCGATGTCATGTTAGTAAATAAATTTTTTAACGTCTTTATGCGTTTTCCCCAACAAACTGTCTCTACATTGAGAACAGCGCTTACCCAAGTGTTGGTTCTATTTCTATGTGTCATCATGCCTGCGCAAGCTCTTTTTGTTAGCCCTCCTAAAGATCCTATGCCGCTAATTAAAGAAATTTTTGCGGAACAAACGAAAATTAGTGACAAGCAAGCCACTAAAGAAGGAGGTCCCTTAGTTTGGACCGTATACAAACAAGGAGCAGAAGGCGAAGAAGTTTTAGGTTACGCCTTTGAAACTAATGACATAGCTAAAATCCCTGCCTATTCAGGCGAACCAGTAAACATGCTAGTGGCTATTGATCCTAAAGGCGTTTATTTAGGTGCTAAAGTATTAGAGCATCATGAGCCAATCATATTAGCCGGCATACCCGAAAGTAAATTACACAATTTTACCAAGCAATATGACGGTTTGCATGTCAGCGATCGCTTAAAAGTTGGCGGGAATAAAACCGACAACGTTATTCACATTGATGGCCTTTCTGGCGCAACGGTTACCGTAATGGTAATGAATGTTGGTATCGTAAAATCAGCAACATTGGTTGCTCGTGCACTAGGTATTATCAGTGCTAGCCAAGAAGTAATTCAGCCGATGGGTACCATTTACCCTGACGTTTTTGCCAAATCAGATTGGACTACCCTCACAGGCGATGGTTCTATCCGTAAGTTATATCTAAACAGAAAAACGGTTGATGAAGCATTTGTTGGTACTGAAGCTGAGCATGTTGAGGAAGCAAGTAGCGAACAAAAACAAGATATGTTTGCCGAGGTTTATTTTGCACAGTTAGACATTCCGACGGTTGGTCGTAACTTAGTCGGCGATAGTGAATATGACTATATTATGTCGTCACTAAAACCTGGAGAACATGCACTTATTTTAATGGGCACAGGTTACTCATTTAAAGGTTCAGGTTATGTTCGTGGTGCTATTTTTGATCGTCTTCAAATACTACAAAATGGTGATGCATTTGCTTTTAGAGATTTAGATCATAGTCGCGTACCCGATATTTATATTGAAGGGGCACCACAATTCAATGAACGTTCAATATTTATTATCCGTGAACACCACAAATTTAATCCCGCATCTGATTGGCAGTTAGAGTTACTCGTTCGTCGTCAAACAGGTCCTCTAGAAAGCATATTCACAAGTTTTAAAGCTGATTATCATACCTTAGACAAATATTTAGATCGCCCTGCTGTCATCATGCCTGAGCCCGAGTTAACGCTAGCGCAGCAAGTATGGAAAGAAAAAGAAGCTGAAGTGATTGTACTTATTATCTTGCTTATTATTGTTGTGATGAGTTTGTTCTTCCAAGACATCCTTGTTCGTCATCCAACATTTATGCATAACTTCCGTCACTTATTCCTAATTGTTACTGTGGTATTTATTGGTTGGTCTTGGGGCGGACAGCTCTCTGTAGTAAATGTATTTACTTTCTTACAAGCCTTTATGACTGATTTTTCTTGGGACTTGTTCTTACTTGACCCAGTAATTTTCATTCTGTGGGGTGCTGCAGCGGTTACCATGATTTTATGGGGTCGTGCGGTATATTGTGGTTGGTTATGTCCATTTGGCGCATTGCAAGAATTGATGAATATTTTTGCTCGCCACATAAAAATCCCACAATTCGAATTACCTTGGGCCGTTCATGAACGTTTATGGGCAATCAAATATCTAATTTTATTAGCACTGTTTGGTTTGTCGATGGAGTCTCTATCACTGGCAGAGCAATTTGCTGAAGTAGAACCATTTAAAACAACTTTCTTATTGAAATTTGATCGTGAATGGCCGTTTGTATTATATGCATCTATCCTACTCATTATTAATATTTTTAACCGCAAGTTCTTCTGTCGTTACTTGTGCCCATTAGGTGCAGCGCTATCAACCAGTAATAGCATTCGTTTATTCAGCTGGTTACGTCGTCGTCCTGAATGTGGTCAGCCTTGTAAAACATGTGCTAAAGAATGTGAGATTCAAGCAATAGATCCAGATGGTGTTATCAATATGCGTGAGTGCCATTACTGTCTTGATTGCCAAGTGACCTATTTTAATGATGAAAAATGTCCACCATTGAAAAAAATAGCAAGAAAAAAAGCAAAGTTTAAAGAAACAGAAATAGAAATAACCGAAGTAGCTTAATTGGATCAAGCGAGCTAAATAACAAATTTAATTACATTTTAAGTAAAGTGGAGAATACCAATGAGTAAAGAAGAGTTAAATTTAACGAATGACTCCAATGAAGTTACATTGGAAAGCGAAGAACGTCGTAAGTTTTTTGGTAAAAGTGCCCTAATCGGTGCAGGTGTTGTAGCAGCGCCAATGACAGCCGCTATGTTTGCCTCTACTGCGCAAGCACAAAGAAAAGAATTGGCAATGAGCCCAGTGGTTCATCCTGGTGAATTAGATGAATATTATGGCTTCTGGTCAGGTGGTCATTCTGGTGAAGTACGTATTATGGGTATCCCATCAATGCGTGAGTTAATGCGTATTCCAGTATTTAATACTGACTCAGCAACAGGCTGGGGCTTAACTGAAGAATCTAAACGTGTTAAAGGCGACAGTGCTGATATCATGATGGGTGACTCGCATCATCCTCATATGAGTATGACCGACGGTAGTTACAACGGTAAATATGTTTTCATTAACGATAAAGCTAACTCTCGTGTAGCACGTATTCGTTGTGACATCATGAAGTGTGACAAAATGCTTACCGTTCCTAACGTACAAGCAGTTCACGGTTTACGTGTACAAAAAGCACCATATACTAAATATGTTGTTTGTAATGGTGAATTTGAAATTCCAATGAATAACGATGGTAAAGACGGCATGAGAGATGTCAGCACTTACCGTTCGTTATACAACGTCATTGACGCAGAAACTATGGAAATGGCTTTCCAAGTAATGGTTGACGGTAACTTAGATAATACTGATGCCGATTTTGATGGTAAATACTTCGCATCTACTTGTTACAACTCTGAAATGGGTATGAACTTAGGCGAAATGATTTCTGCTGAGCGTGACCATGTTGTTGTATTCAGCTTAGCGGCTTGTGAAGCAGCACTTAAAGCTGGTAAATTCAAAACTTATAACGGTAATGATGTACCAGTACTAGATGGTCGTAAAGGTTCAGAATTAACACGTTATATTCCAGTTCCAAAATCACCGCATGGTTTGAATACTTCGCCAGAAGGTAAATACTTCATGGCAAATGGTAAATTATCACCAACAGTAACAGTAATTTCTATTGCTAAGTTAGATGATTTATTTGCAAACAAAATTAAGCCTCGTGACACTGTAGTAGCTGAGCCAGAACTAGGTTTAGGTCCTTTACATACAGCGTTTGATGGCCGCGGTAACGCTTACACTACATTATTCCTAGATAGCCAAATTGCTAAATGGAATGTTGAAGATGCAATTAAAGCGTACAATGGCGAAAAAGTTAACTACTTACGTCAAAAACTTGATGTGCATTATCAACCAGGCCATAACCATACAACACAAGGTGAATCACGTGATGCTGATGGTAAATGGTTAGTTGTTCTATGTAAGTTCTCTAAAGATAGATTCTTACCTACTGGACCTCTTAAACCAGAAAATGATCAATTAATTGATATTTCTGGTGATGAAATGAAGATCGTTCATGATGGTCCAACATTTGCTGAACCGCATGACTGTATCATGGTACACCGTAGTAAAATTAAGCCTAAGAAAGTTTATACTCGTGATGAACCAACGTTTGCAGAAACATTAGCAATTGCGAAGCGTGACGGTGTTGATCCAATGAGTGACAATAAAGTTATTCGCGATGGCAAAAAAGTACGTGTATATATGACTTCTGTTGCACCAACTTACGGTATGAGTGAATTTACTGTAAAACTAGGTGATGAAGTAACGGTAATCATAACTAACCTTGACCAAGTAGAAGATGTTACTCATGGTTTCTGTATGACTAACCACGGCGTACAAATGGAAATTGGTCCTCAACAGACTTCTTCTATTACCTTCACTGCCAACAAACCTGGCGTACAGTGGTATTACTGTAACTGGTTCTGTCATGCACTACACATGGAAATGCGTGGCCGTATGTTCGTTGAAGCTTAATAAAAGCTTTAGGCGTGATGTTACCGAACAGGTTCTGTCACGCAGTTAATATACTACAAGCATGCAAATGTTTAGCCGTATGTTCGTTGAAGCTTAAGCTTTAATTTAACAAACAGTTAATTACAGATTGAAAAGCCTGACACTGCAAAGTCTCAGGCTTTTTTGTGATCTTAAGAACAGAAAATCATACAGTCAACTCGTTATATTGAAGTCGGTTCAAAACGCGGGATAAACCTTTCCCATCTCACCAGTTCACGTTATAAATGTTATTAAAATGCGAAATGTCGTGCCTAAAAACCATAAAAACAGCTAGCCACGATATTGCAAGGTATTTTATAGTTTTATTCTCTATACGAGCCTATAAATGAACCTTATTTAATCGAGATCAACTGATTTTCACCAAATAATGCTATGCTGCATTTAGTTACCCTTTTATAGAATAATTGTTTTGCAACTCTTCAAAAAATCACTTGCCATCTTATTCATCATTAGCAGTTTTTGTGCTCAACAAGTAAGTGCGCAAGAAATTCAATTATCACCTGATGATGATTTACAACAAGCACTTAATAGTAGCCAAAATGGTGATGTTATTACATTAGCGCCTGGAAGTTACTTTGGTAATTTTATCGTCACTAAACAAGTGACACTTCGCAGTAATGAAAGAGGCGAAGCCACGATAGATGCTCAAGGTAAAGGTCATGCCTTAGTACTCAAAAATTCTCACATCACTTTAGAAAACCTCAACATAATCAACTGGGGAGATGATTTAACCGAGCAAAACTCCGGCATTTATTCTAATGAAAAAATCGATAATAACAAAGTCCCCGAATTAATCATTAAAAACAACCTATTAACTGGCGATGGTTTTGGTATTTGGCTTAATCATGTCACCAAAGCTAAAATTATTAATAATAAGGTTAAAGGTAATATTAAACTGCGATCAGCTGACAGAGGCAATGGCATACAAGTAGCCAATGTTACTCATAGTTATGTGTATAACAATGAGGTTTATGAAACCCGAGACGGTGTCTATGTCATCTCAAGCCAAAACAATATTATTGAACAGAACACTATGCACCACTTACGGTATGGTGTGCATTATATGTATTCCTACGACAATACAGTAAAAAATAATATTGCTTACAGTACACGTGCAGGTTATGCCTTAATGAGTTCACGTCGATTAACCATCACTGGCAATAAAACCACGGATAGTGAAGATTACGGTTTCCTACTTAATTTTATTACTCAGTCTACTTTTAGTTATAACCATATTAAAGGCGTGTGGACCAAACCTGAAAACAAAGTACTTGGCCGCGATGGTAAAGGTTTATTTGTTTATAACTCTGGCTACAACACAATAAAACACAATATTATTGATACCGCAGAAATAGGTATTCACCTTACTGCTGGTTCTGAGAAAATTAAAATATTCGGCAATAGTTTTATCAATAACCCCACCCAAGTTAAGTATGTTTCCAATAAAAAACAAGAGTGGAGTAAAGACGGTCGAGGTAATTACTGGAGTAATTATTTAGGCTGGGATATGGGTAATGATGGTATCGGTGATACCATTTTTGAACCGAACGACGGTATAGATAAACTCGTCTGGCAATACCCTGAAATGAAAATGATCATGGACAGCCCTGCTATTTTAATTTTACGTTGGGTACAAAGACAATTTCCGGTACTTAAACCACCGGGCGTTAAAGATAGCTTTCCATTAATGAGCGCCCCAAGTTTATCAAAGAACGAGCAAGCTGTTACAGCACCTACCCTTACAAAAAGTAATTCTGCGCAGTCAACAAACACCACTAGCGCAAGCTTGAAGGAATAATTTTATGAGTACTCCACTAGTATCACTAACCGATGCAGGTAAAAGTTACCAGCAACTCGATGCGTTAAAATCAGTAACAATGCACTTGAATCAAGGTGAAGTTATGGGTTTATTTGGCCATAATGGCGCCGGAAAAACCACCATGATGAAGCTTATTTTAGGCGTTATTTCTCCAACTCGTGGCAAAGTTGAAGTAATGGGTATGGCCCCTGATTCAAAAGAAGCATGGCACTGTCGTAGTAAAGTTGGCTATTTACCTGAAAATGTGAGCTTTTATGAACAGCTTACCGGTTTAGAAGTATTAACTTATTTTGCCAAATTAAAAGGCTTCAATAAAAAGCAAGCTATAGATTTACTTGAGCAAGTAGGTATTACTCATGCAATGAAGAGACAAGTAAAAACTTATTCAAAAGGTATGCGTCAACGTTTAGGTCTAGCCCAAGCATTTATAGGTAAGCCAAAATTATTATTACTTGATGAGCCAACCGTTGGCTTAGATCCAATTGCCACCCGTGATTTCTATAAAACCGTGGACCAATTAAAATCTAACGGGTCTAGTGTCATTTTATGCTCTCATGTTTTACCCGGTGTTGAACAGCACATTGACCGTGCAATGATTTTATCAACTGGACAGTTATTAGCGATGGGAACTTTAGCCGAACTACGCCAACAAGCAGCATTACCTGTTGCTATTAGGCCTTTTGGACTCAACGGTTCGGTGGCTAAAGACAGTAAACTTAATGGCTTTTTAACGGCTAATTGTCCCAATACTTTATTGGTACCTGAACAGGAAAAAATCGAAGTGTTAAAGCAGCTCCTCAGCCATGAAGGCTTAAACGACTTACAAGTAGAAACCGCCAATTTAGAGCAAGTTTATCAGCACTTTTTGTCGAAACATGAACTTTCTTTACATGGAAGCTCCGCACAACAACCTTCGGCACAAACACAAGGAGTGCAAAGCTAATGAAACAAATATTAACCGTTGCCAATAAAGAGTTTCACGATGGTTTAAGAAATCGTTGGTTAATTTCTATTACACTCATTTTTGCTTTACTGTCTATTGGTTTGACCTACTTTGGCGCTGCAGCTTCAGGAGCTGTGGGTGTTGCTTCACTTTCAACAACGGTTGCCAGTTTAGCTAGTTTAGCTGTTTTTCTAATTCCGCTTATTGCTTTACTGCTTAGCTACGATAGCTTTGTCGGCGAACAAGAAAGTGGCACCTTGCTTTTACTATTGACCTATCCGTTAAGTAAAAGCCAATTATTATTGGGCAAGTTTATCGGCCAAGGTAGTATCATTGCTTTAGCGACCTTGCTTGGTTTTGGCTCTTCCGCAGTTTTACTGTATTTTCAACTCGGTGACATGCAAGTAATAACGAGTTTTTCAGTCTTTATTGTTAGTGCTATTTTACTGGGCTTAAGCTTTACAGCCATTTCATATTTAATTAGCTTATCGGTCAGTGAAAAATCTAAAGCTGCTGGTTTTGCTTTAATTACTTGGTTCTTATTTGCACTGGCCTTTGATTTAGCCTTATTAGCGTTACTTGTTGGCGTTGAACAAGGTATTAGCCAAGCCGGTCTAACGCAATTAATGATGCTTAATCCTGCGGATATCTTCCGTTTAGTTAACCTTTCAGGACTTGATAGTAGTGATGTGAACGGCGCTCTTGCCGTTGCCATTAATGCTAGCCTCTCACAAGTACAGCTGTTCACCGCTTTATTTGCTTGGGTTATCTTGCCCTTATCCATTGCCATATTTATCTTCAAAAGGAAAAAACTGTAATGTCAGCTATTTTTAAAACCCTCGGTGCACTTTTTTGTTTGATTATCATCTCTGCTTGTTCAGATAATTCAGCACAACAGGACGTTATTCATAAAGCTGTTGCCATAGAAAGCAGTGATGAATGTCATTTATGTGGCATGCTCATCACCAATTTTGATGGTCCAAAAGGTGAAGTCTTCAGAAAAGAGCAAGGTGATAAAGTATTTAAATTTTGCTCTACTCGCGATATGTTTAGCTATTATTTAGACCCAGAAAATACCCGTAATGTCAGCCAAATATTAGTGCATGATATGAGTAAAATGCCTTGGGGTAGTGACAGTATTGATGATAAATATTTTATTGATGCTAAGACGGCTTGGTTTGTTACGGGCTCTGAAAAAACAGGAGCAATGGGAAAAACCTTAGCAAGCTTTAGCTCACAATCAGATGCTCAAGCGTTTGCCGATGAGTTTGGCGGTAAAGTACTTAGCTTTGCAGACGTAAATCAAGACAGTCTTTGGTAGAGAGTCATTCAAAAGAACCCCATTATAAATGGGGTTCAATGACGTTAAAGCTTTTCTACGCGATAACCTTTAGTTTTCAATAAAGTTAATACACTTTTATCTCCTGCTAGATGCGCGACCCCCACTAAAACAAATTCTATATCTGTGCTTTTACCGCTGTCAGAAAACATGCGATCAATATGTGATATCCAAGTGCGATTTCTATCTGTTAGTAGTTTTTTAAACGTTTTAGGATCATCCTTCATAGGCATAATAGCCAACTTATTAAGTTGCTGCTCATCACCTACGCGCCACGCTTTGAGTAAACCGGTAAACATAGCTTTAAAGTCTTTCATCTGCTCAAGGTTTGATTTGATGAAACGATCTTCATCGCCAATCCCCATATCAGCAATCATATTCATTTGAAACTCTGCACTCTCCAAGTAGGCAATGCTTTTATTATCTCTATTAGCTTGTTTGCTATAAAAAATATCAACCCCCTCCCCTGATAACTGTGCTTTTTTCGCCTCTAATAACGCCAGCATGGTAACCAAAAATCCTGGTTTAAAATGTTCAAACATTGCCAAATCTACGCCTAAATTGGAAACGTAATCACTGAGTTGTTGTTGCGTTTTCGTTGTTAAAAAGCTGCTGATTGTTTTGCCATGACTATACGTCATTTGTTGCATCATATTCAGTTGAAATTCAGTATCACTCGCATCAGGGAGTTTTGCTTCTAATACTATGCTATCGCTTTGTTTATAAGCTTGTTCAAACTCTTTAGGCAGTGGGAATTCTGACGGGGGTAAAATATGCACTGTACCACCAATAAAAATATGGTCGTTACCTTTACTGACTTTCCAGACGGATGATTGTGCTTGCGCTGTTAACGAAACAAAACTCATCGCAATGAGTGATGCGCCAATAAATAGCTGCTTGTAAGTACTTTTAATCATTAAATATCCTTATTCTTTTGTGTAAATAATGCAGCTCAAGGTTAAAAAACGCTGTAATCAAGATTTACCCATTCACCATCAAGATACCTGTTTCAGAGAGCACTTTGAATGGTAACGGGTATAAAATCTATAATATTGTCGGTTTCCCTGTTCAAACCTTAAGCCAGTTGTTAGGCTAGCATTTTACTTCTATTGTATTTATTACTTTGTGTTGACTAACTTATGGTATTAACATTACCGATAAAATTATTGCTACTCTGCCTCTTTTTATTAACTTTATCTGGTTGTAGCTCAATGAACAACCCTGTGATTTATCATACTAATTTTGATTTTTCTAAAGTAAAAACCTACAGTTTTTACCCTAGTGATTCAAACTTTTTTGATAGTCAAAGTTTAAGCCATGCACAGAGAAACCGTATTGAAATCTCGATAGAGAAGAGTCTAAACGCACAAGAATTTGTTTACAGTGACCTTAAAGATGCAGACATCATAGTTACCTATTATCTAGTTAAGGGTAAACGTAAAGATTACCAAGATTATAATAAAGTAGTCTTATTTTGCCCACACTGTTTAAAAGCTAATACTTGGCAACAAGACAACGATGAGTGGTCTATTTATCCAGGTGGTTTGATTATTGATTTAGTCGATCCTAAACGTAATCGTTCGGTGTGGCGCAGTATTTACCCGCTAGATTTCGAACCAAAAGATAACAGCACAATCCAAAATGAAAAAACAATGGAAGCGGTTAATACTATGCTGACTCAATATCCTGAAAATTAAAATCAGGTATAAAAATATTTATTTATCCCAAGCTCTATTCAAGCCGCTTATACCGATTTATAATGCTTCCATTAATATAACATAAGAATCTTACTCCTATATGAACTACCCAGATGACGAAACAGGCCAAGTATTAGCCGAAATGCACCAAGCAGGTATAGACTTGAGCCAATCACATGATGTGGTATTTTTTCATTTGTTTGAAAAAGAAAGCCAAGCACAGGCGATGGTTGATCATATAAAAGAGCACCTACCTGAAGTCAAATGCAACTTACACCCTGATGAAACACCTAATGTTTGGGATGTAGACTGCACAATTAATATGACACCATCACACGAAGCTATTGTTACCCAAGAAGAAGCTTTTGATAAAATTGTTACTCAGTTTAGTGGTTACACTGATGGCTGGGGGATTGAAGCTTAACTTTAGCTTCTGAATCAATACTTATGTTTGCTTTCTATTTTAAAAAATACAGAATGTATGTTGCTATCGCAGCCCAGTCTGTCGCTTTGTCTTTATCTAAGCAACATGGAGTAAGGTTTAACCGACTTCGTAGAATTTTCACCTCGTTAATTATGCGCAGTGTTGATGCTCGTGTGAACCTAACTGGTACTATTGATACTGATACCGACATTTTAATTATTAATCATCAAAGTATGTTTGATATTTTCTCTCTCGAGCAAGTCGTAGGTAATGATATTCGTTTTATCGGCCGAACAGGTATTATGGATAAGTGGCCAGTTTCTCGTATTGTCGATAGAGTTGGCCATATTACTGTTGATCAAAAAGACAGCCGTGCCATCATTAAATTATTGAAAGATGTAAAGATTTGCAAAGGTAAGAAGGTAATTATTTTCCCTGAAGGAACACGCTCACAATCAGGAAAAATTGAACCCTTTGAAGCGGGTGCAAAATTACTGGTTGAAAAGCTTAAACTAAAAGCTCAGCCCGTTGTTATTAAAAACATCTTAGATGTTTATAATGAATCAAGTAAAACGGCGACTTCGGGTACCATTGAAATAGAAGCGTTACCTGCAGTTACCATTACTGATAATTGGTACGATGACATACAAAAGCAAATGAACAAAACGTTTAGCCAGTAGCATTAAAACTCTGGCTAATTAGCCACCATACCCTCTAATTGCGGCAATATGTCACACTACGTAACTGTTTGTAACTGATAAAATTCCGGCACCTTTTTAACTCGTGACAACAACGAGTGACTTTATTTAGCTTGGTGCTTCCCAATGAAAAAATCCCTCTTATTTACCGCTATACTAATGGCGTTCAACAGTTCCCATGCTTATGCAAATATGCAGGAGAATGAAGAAATTGAAAAAATCTCCATTACTGGCTCTCACATCAAACGAGCAGATTTTGAAACTGCCAGCCCAATCAGCGTTATTACAGCCGAACAAATAGCACTGACAGGCATAGTGAATGTTGAAGACTTATTGCAACGTATGCCTTTTTCAGCAGGTGTTGCTGGTAATGCGACTAATGCTTACTGGACTAGTGGCGGTTATGGTACTGCACAAGTAAATTTACGTGGTATGGGCATTAAACGTACGTTGGTATTACTCAACGGAAGACGCATGGTTAATGGCGGCACTGGCGCAAACAGCTCGGTAGATCTGAACACTATTCCCACGGGGCTAATCGAGCGCATCGATATTTTAAAAGATGGTGCTTCTGCTATCTATGGTGCTGATGCAGTAGCTGGTGTGGTTAATATCATTACCAAGAACGACCTTGAAGGTGCTACGTTTACTGCCAAAGCGGGCGCCTCTGATGAAGGTGATGGTGAACATCAAGAATTAAGTTTAAATATTGGTTCATCATTTGATCGTGGTAATTTCGTTTTTAGTGCTAATTACGTAAATACTGAGGCGGTAAGACAATCAGATAGAATTGATTGTGCCAATACTGAAACTGTTAACGATGATGGTACCAGCCAACTAACTTGTTTTGGCAGCTCATCTACCGAGGGCGGACGTGCTTTACTGGCGGATGGTCAAAGTGTGCAATTTAACCAGAACCCTCAAGGTGATGGAAATAGCTATGAAACTTACGACAGTAGCAAGCATGCCTTTACTTGGATACCTTACTTAAATGCAGTCAGTCCAAGTAAACGAATTAATTTAGCGACGACACTTAATTATCAATTAACAGAACAAATTAATTTATTTACCGAAGCCATGTATAGCAATCGACAATCTGAACAGATTGTTACACCGAGAAGCATAGGCGGCATTAAGGTTTCTAAGGATTTTACTTACAACCCTACAGGACAAGATCTTGAGCTTACAAAACGTCGTAATACTGAGTTAGGCGCTCCTTTCTTTTTTCAAGAAACTGATACTACACGTCTTGTTTTAGGGCTAAATGGTGAATTCAGTAACGACTGGCACTGGGATATGGCCTATAACTATAGCCGTAATACTGGTAATGATGGTTGGACCTTCGATTTAGATAAAGAAAGAGCTAGTCAAACTCTTGATGAGAACGTTTGTAGTTCAGATGCTGGAGCTAGCATTCCTTGTGGTGATTGGTTTGGTGTCGGAGAGTTGAGTCCAGAGGTGATTGATTATGTAAAATATCGTCGTGAAGGTAATGGCGGCAATGAACTCAAATCATTTACCTTAAATCTTACCGGGGACATTACTCAATTACCTGCGGGTACGCTAGCTTTTGCTGCCGGACTTGAAAGTAGATACGAAAGTGGCTGGCGTAATCCTGATTCAACGGTACTACGTAATGGTGGAGAAGATAGCATTAACGGCCATTATGACGTCAATGAAGTCTACGCTGAGTTTTCGGTTCCTTTACTCGCCGATTTCCCCTTTGTTAAATCACTTAATGCTGAAGTAGCCACCCGCTATGCTGATTACAGCACCTTTGGTGATAAAACGACTTACAAAATTGGTTTAACTTGGCAAATTATCGATAGCTTAATGTTACGTGGTGTGAAATCGACAGCTTTTAGAGTACCTATGTTAACTGAGCAATTTGGTGGTACCAATTCCGAAAATCTACGCACTATTGATCCCTGTGAAAATGCCACAGGCGATATCGCAGCTAATTGTTTAGCTGATGGCGTTGCAGTTGATTTTGTACAAGATGGAACGACGGTGCTAACCTCTGTTGGTGGTAATCCTGAAGTAGAACCTGAGTCTGCTGAAACATTAACAGTGGGCGTGGTATGGCAAGCTGATTTTATTGACGGATTGTCAGCAACTATTGATTATTTTGATATAGAAGTTGAAGAAGCTATTACCTCGGTCAATGGCTCTGATGTCCTTAAACTTTGTTATTCCGACCCTGTCGCCTACAGCGATTATTGTAATAGCTTTGAACGCCATAGTGTTAGTAAGCAAGTGACCTCGCTTAATCAACGTCCTGTAAATGCAGCATGGGAAAAAGTCAGCGGTATAGATTTCAATGTGCAATACCAAGGATCACTGTTTAATTTAACAACTAAGGTTGATTTAGAAGCGACTCATCTACTTAATCATGAGAATCAGCCATTGCCGGGACAAGCGGTCCACGAATTATTAGGTCTGATCACCGAAGATCAGGGCAGCTATACCGAATGGCGTGCAAATTTAGGCTTTACCGTACAAGCAGAAGATTGGGGCACTTACTATGCTATACGCTACATTGGTACCGCGGATGATGCCAACGGTGGTGGCCCTATTGGCAGTTCAGTGCCCAGTATTTTCTATCACGACATTCAAGGCAGTTACTATTTAACTGATGATGTCAGCCTTTCTGCCGGTATCGATAATATATTTGATAAAAAGGCGCCTTTTTTAACTTCGTGGAATGATGCTAATACTGATGTGATGACGTATGACTTACATGGCCGACGTGGTTATGTGAAGGTCAGCGTTAGCTTTTAGTTAGTGATTTTTAGCTAGTAACTTTTAGCACAAAAGCATCATCGCATATGAAGAAAGCCAGTACGGAATGACAGTACTGGCTTTTATGTTGCTTTTTCTTAAGTGATCCGAAGAATCAGATAGCACGTTGGTAATGCGGCAATTTATTCTTTCTCTATCGGCTTATCTTTTTCTTTTTTGGGCTTTTCAACAATATGAAAAGCAGGTAAAGAAACGTGCCAATAGATAGCCGCTAAGCGTAAGGTCAATGCAGCAGAAATCGAAATAGTCATTGCGTGAGTATCACTCCAATTCAGTGCACGTAATAAAATAAATAAACTGCCCCCTAACATTGCCGCCAGCGCATAAATTTCTTCGCGTAAAATCATTGGGATTACATTACATAAAACATCACGGATCATGCCGCCGGCAATCCCTGTAATGGTGCCTAGCACGACGGCCACAGGAATTGGTGCGCCCAAATAAAGTGCTTTCTGCGTACCTAAAACGGCAAATAAAGCTAGACCTAAGGCATCTGCGATCAATAAAAAGCGTTTTGGAATTCGTTTTGGTTGTCTTATCAGCACTATAGTGAGAATTGCAGTCGCTAAAATAACATAGAGATAGTAGGGTTTTTCCACCCAAAAAACTGGCGTTTGTAAAATAACATCACGGATGGTACCACCACCTACAGCGGTAACTGAGGCCAGTACTACAACACCAAAAGGATCAAGCTGATAGCGACCGGCCATTAGCGCGCCTGATAAGGCAAAAACGATAACACCAAAAATATCTAAGTAAAATAATAAGTCATTCATGTATATCTATGTTACCTCAAGATGCAGAATTCAGCTGAAATTAGAAACTCACATCTTGAAGTATCATGGGTATAAAGTCCAATTTAGCGGCTAGCTTTGCATGGTAAACTGCCAGCTTAGCGCTAACAGTACCAGTAAAAATAAACTGCTATAGATAGAGAAAGTCACTTTTCGATTTGCTTTGATAATATCGCGTGGCTCGGGTTGCTTGCCAAGATCATTAAAAGCAGCCTTACGTAATTTTTCTCCTTGATACATAGCAACTCCACCCAGCCTCACGGCGAGTGAAAAGGCATGCACAGCAATATAAAAGTCATTATTAAGTTTAAAAATATGACCTCGAGTTAAGCGCCAAAACAATACACTGCCCTTCCCTATCGAACTGAGTAATATCAATAATGACATTACTCGGCTTGGTAACCACTGAATAAGCTGGATAAACAACTGACTATAAAAACCAAAATGTTTATATTGCCCTAATTTTGTATTCCAACAATAGTGCATTTCTAGTATCAGTCGGTAGCTAAGTGCGCTTAAGGGTCCAAAAGTAAGAAAAAGGAAGCTGACAACATAAATTTGCTGCAAGCTACGAAGTAAGTGCATTTCAATAGCCGCTTTACTTAACCCTACTTGTGACAGTTGCTCTGTTTCTCGTAAAAGAAGTGACTTAAGGGTTTGTTTTGCTAAATAGTTTTGCTTCGCAACTAACGCTTGGGCAATACCAACGTTTATTTGTCCTAGATTGAGACTACCTAGCGCAAGGTAAAGTAATAATCCTTGCCAGACATAATCGACGGCAACAAAGTCAGCGAATAACCATAGGATAATAACTATTGGAACCAATGTGATTAATAAAGCTAAGAGACCAGCAATGATTTGATGCTGTGCACTATTGTTAGTGTTAAGAACCTTAAGACCTAACTGTGCACAATAGAATTGAAAAAAACGTAATGGCTCATGGGTAATGAAATGACTAACTATTGACTTGATGATCAGCACTACCACGAGAATCAACACATGATAGGTAAAAGGCGTTAACTCGGTGAGTGCTGTCATTAATTATCCCTTCATTTTCAGTAAATAACTTAGGCTGCGCTAAGCACTTTACCTTTAAGTTGACCTAACATATTTAGTACAAGTTGCGATGAGTTAACAGCCGCTGTTTCTAGGTATTCTTCAAAAGTGTGTGGTGATTCTTTACCGGCAATATCTGAAAGTGAACGAATAACAACAAAAGGAGTTTTTAGCTGTAAACAGGCTTGCGCTATTGCAGCACCTTCCATTTCAACTGCTGCCATCGTAGGGAAATTAGCACGTGCTTTAGCGACATCTTCTTCTTTAGTCATGAAGGTGTCCCCTGTAGTGATCAATCCTACGACCGCTTTAATGTTTTCGCCAGCTGTTTGACTTAATTGTTCAATGCCTTTTTTTGCTGCTGCCACTAAATCACTGTGTGGCATAAATGCCGCAGGATTAGCAGGTAACTGACCTACTTCATAACCAAACGCTGTAAGATCAACATCGTGATAGCGGACTTCTGAGCTCACAACAATATCACCTACTTTTAATGCCGCATCAAAACCACCAGCAGAGCCAGTATTAACAACGTAATCTACTTGAAAACGATCAATTAAAATTGCGGTTGCTAGCGCCGCCGCAACCTTACCGATCCCTGATTGAACAATAACAACATCACTACCGTCTAATTGGCCTTGGTGAAAAGTGTAACCTGCATGCTCTGTGCTTTTAGCATCGATTAATTTTTCTTTTAAAATGGCAACTTCTGGCTCCATTGCGCCAATAATTCCTGCTTTCATGATCATTCCTAACTGTGTTTAATCTAATTAAAATATGTAAAAGATAACTGCTTATTTCATTCCACTATGACAAATTGAAATGCTATTTCATTCCAATCGGACCAATTTATTGGTCCGTTTGGTATTATGCGTATTCCTGCAGGCCGAAGAAAATAAGGTTATCGATAAATTGAATGTTTTCTACCGCTAAAATATTTTCAGTTGTTTGTGCTAACAATAGCGTTGTTAGCGCCTTACCATCACCACCTGTTAATATAATGCGATTAATATCACCTAATTGCTGTGCTTGCTCGATGGCTCGTTCAATCATGCCCAGAGTTGCTGCCCAACAGGCATTATTAACATTATCAGACGTGTTAGCGCCAAATGCTAAGCTAGGCGTTGTCTTATTTTTTGCATGAACCAAGGTGCTATGGCTTAAAATACTGGTAAATAACGCGTTAATACCCGCTAAAATCCAGCCGCCTTGGTGCTGTCCACTAGCGGCCAATAAATCAACCGTAGTCGCAGTGCCTGCATCTATTATTAATACATTCTCTTGTGAATAAAGGTGCATAGTGCCTAACAACGCAAGCCAGCGGTCAATACCTAAGGTCGTTGGCTCTTGATACGCTGAAATTAATGTGTTTTTTTGCTGTTCACTATGCACTTGTTTATAGCTGATTTTTTGTCGTGTACACCAAGTCGCAAGTTCATCGGTTAATGCCGACTTAGCCACATTAGCAACTATGACCTGACTAGCTTGGCTGAAGAATTTAACAAAATATTTTGCAGAAAAATCATCATTGTTTAACTGCGTAGTCGCTGATAATTCACCGCTAATCAGATGTACGTATTTTGTTCGGCTATTACCGATATCAATTAAAAGGATCATTCGTCCATCCTGAGACTGACTTCACCGCCGTAAATAGGTTTAACTTGCCCATCCACCTCTAACAGTAAAGCACCTTGATTATTAACTCCTCGACATATGCCGTGAGTTATTCGTTCACCAGTAATCAATTTTACCCGCTTATTTAGAAAAGCATCATGAGCATGCCATTCTTCTAACATGGGTACTAAACCCACTTGTTGATGCTGCTGCAATCGCTGTCGTAAACAACGAATCAACTGCGCACTGAGTCCATTTCTATCGATTTTGACTTTACTGTGTGATTGTAGATCTGTCCATTTTTGTTCAATTAATTTTCCGGCTTCCACTGGCATATGTAAATTTAGGCCAATGCCAATAACACAATGGCTCGGCTCTAACGCCTGGCCTTCAAGATCAATCAAGATACCCGCGAGTTTTACGCCATCAAGATAAATATCATTAGGCCACTTCAACTGAACTTGTACATTACTATGGGCTTTCACTGCATCGCTAACCGCTAATGCCGTCACTAAACTTAACCCCATCGCAGCTGATAATCCTTGCTCTAAATACCAGTACATAGACAAGTATATTTGCGAACCAAAAGGTGAAATCCACTGTCGACCTCGTCGACCTCGTCCTGCACTTTGATACTCAGCTAAGCAAACTTGCCCCGACGTTACTTGATTAGGCAAGCGCCTCATTAAATAATCATTGGTAGAATCAATTAAGCTGTGCACTTCAATCAAGGGTAAATCGCTTTGCTTTGTAATTTGCTTTTTTGCTTCATCAGCCAGAAGACTAATAATTTTATCTTTCTCTAAAAGGTGCAGCGGTTGCGCCAGCTTGTAACCCTTTCCAGTGACACTGTATATATCTAAACCTATTTCAGTTAATACTTTAATATGCTTAGCGATAGCAGTTCGGCTGATCCCTAATTGTTCACCGAGCAATTGGCCTGATATAAATTGGCCTGAGGCTAATGATTTAACTAAGTGCTCTTTAACGGCTTTAGTCATCGATTTGACCTCTACTAGAATGGATATCTTCAATTGGATTAATATCGCTCAACGATGAGAAGGAACTCTCACCTTTGTGCGTAATCATGCGCACTTCTGGTGTTAAGAATACTGAGAATTTTTCTACTACTTTTCGCTGAATATACTTGGCTAAACTAATAATATCTGTGCCTTGGTCACTGCCATAATTTACTAAAACTAAGGCTTGTTGCTGATGAACACCAACGTCGCCATGGCGAAAACCTTTTAATCCAGCTTGTTCTATTAACCAACCAGCTGCCAACTTTATCTCACCATTTTTCTGTGGATAATGAGGGATTTTGGGATATTGCTGTCGTAACTGAGCAAAATCGGCTTCATTAATGAGAGGATTTTTAAAAAAGCTGCCCGCATTAGGTAACTCTTTTGGGTCGGGTAATTTACTACTGCGTAATGCAATGACTTGTGCCATGACTTGCTTAGCAGTGCTCTCTTTTGCAAGAATATCTAATCCCGCGTACGAAAGGTTAGCTTGCCAGGCTTTCGGAAAGTTAAAAATCACCTGAGTAATTAAACCCTTGTTATAACGTTCCTGTTTAAAAATACTATCGCGGTAGGCAAAGCGGCAGGCTTGTTTAGTGAGTGAATGCAGATTTTTACTTGCAAATTCATACCATTGTATTTCTTGACAAAAATCTGCGAATTCCACTCCGTAGGCACCAATATTTTGCACGGGTGCTGCACCAACACTACCGGGTATCAAAGCTAAGTTCTCTAAGCCATAAATACCTTGCTCTAGACAAAAACACACGAGATCATGCCAATTTTCTGCGGCGCCAACCGTAACAACAAAATGGTCGTCTTGTTCTAGAATATTGATACCATTGAATTTTGGCTGAATAATAATGGGTGCTTGAGATTCAACAAACAAGGTATTACTGCCGTCACCCAGAATATAGAAAGTTTCAGCAGATAAATCAGGTAATTGCTGTAATTCTGCCAAAGAGCTTGGGAAATAGATGCGTGAGCAACTCGCCTTAAGATTAAAGCTGTTATTACTTTTTAGGGAGTAATTTTGGTTTGAATGCATAGCCATGAAAACGAATAATGAAAGAACCATTATTGTACTGAAAAAACAACTTAACTCCAATTATTCACAACGATTAACCAAGATAAGGCAACAAAGAATTTCTTGCTACCTTATTTACATGGGTGACTCATTTTATTTATTACTAGTACTTTACTAGCACTTAATGAGTTATTTACGCTTCACAAAGACTAAATGCGCACTAAAACATCGTTAAGGGCTAAACGGGATTTTGGTAACTTGGCGTTAAAATCATCTTCTGGGTGATGATAACCAATCGCTAAGGCGACATCACATTGATAGCCATCAAGCTCTTTATTAAACTCTTTGTTTACCAGGTCAATATCAATGCCTTCCATTGGGGTAGAGTCAATCTTGAGTCGCGCAAGTATATGTAATGTATTACCTAGCGCTAAGTAGGTTTGTGCTTTGGTCCACATACTGGTATCACCTGTGTCGCTGGTATTAAGTTCAGCGAAAAGGAAGCCACCAAAGGCTGATTCGCGCTTTTCTGGCGCTGTTCGCTTATCGACAATACCTTTATCTACTACTTTGGCATAATCATCACGATTATATTTAGGGTTGTAAGCAAATAAAATAACCTGCGAGCTATCAAATATATGCGGTTGATTATAATGGTGCATATTGGCGAATGTACTACTCATACGTGTTTTCGCAACATCGCTTTCTAGCACAACAAATTTCCATGGCTGTGAGTTAATCGACGAAGCAGAAAGGCGCATGGCTTCATATAGGACATCTAAATCTGCCTGAGGAATTTTTCTGGTCGCGTCATACTTTTTTACTGTATGTCGGCTAGCAAGGTCTTCAATAATAGGATGAGTCATAGTGATTCCATTAAGAAAAGTAATATCAACATAAGGTAGTAGCTAAAACACTGATATTCAATGCCGCTAAGGTAAGTTTTTACGTTAGCAGCATATTTACGGACTATTTATTTACGTCAACGACTACACGACCTGTTACGTCGCCCTTAAGTAATTTATCAGCTACATCAATTGAGGCTTCTAAACTAATCACTTCTGCTATCGATTCCATCTCCGTTGCGGGTAAAATTTCAGCTAATTTTTTCCATGCTGCTACTCTATCCGCTCTAGGGCGCATAACACTATCAACACCTAATAAGGAAACACCTCTCAAAATAAATGGCGCAACAGTGGCTGGTAGATCCATACCTTGCGCTAAACCACAAGCAGCCACCGCACCGCCATATTGGATGCTTGCACAAACGTTAGCCAGTGTATGACTGCCTATAGAATCAATTGCGCCAGCCCATTTCTCTTTCATTAACGGTTTACCCGGTGCAGATAATTCTTCTCTGTCAATAATTTCAGTCGCGCCTAAATCATATAAGTAATCGTGTTGTTTACTGCTACCTGTTGAGGCGACAACTGAGTAGCCCATTAAGGAAAGTAATTTCACTGCAAAGCTACCAACACCACCAGTAGCACCCGTCACAAGGATTTTACCACTTTGCGGGTTAATGCCGCTTTTTTCTAATGCTTGAATACATAACATAGCAGTATAACCTGCAGTACCAATTGCCATTGCCTGTAAAGGTGAAATGGCTTCTGGTAAAGGAATTAGCCAATCACTGTTTACTTTGGCTTTTTGTGATAAACCACCCATATGCTTTTCACCAACACCGAAGCCATTAAGTAAGACTTTATCGCCAGCCTTGAACTCATCACTTTCACTGTGCTCAACAATACCGCTGAAATCTACTCCTGGTATCATAGGAAAGCTTCTTACTACGGGAGCTTTCCCAGTAATCGCTAACGCATCTTTATAATTAAGCGTGCTATAAAGGACTTTTACTGAGACATTGCCTTGGGATAAGCTTTCTTCAGCTAATTCAGTGATCGATGTTTTATAGCCATTTTCATCTTTATTTACCAGTAAACATTTAAACATATGAACCTCCAATATAGACCGATCGTCTATTAATTAATAAAAAATTATTTTTTTAACAACAGTAAGTAATGATTGATAAAAAGATCAATCGGCTGAGTTGTTTGTACTAATTTACAACGACTTACCGCACCTTCCCAGCCAATCCAAAAAAACTCTGCTAGCGAGTGACGCTCTTCTTGCTCCGCATCTGGGCAAAGCACATTGAGGTGATCAGAGATTTTATTTTGCCAGCCCTGCATCACCATAATTAATTTTTCACGATGGCTTTCAGGTAAAACCGCAATCTCTTGCTCTAGGTTGCCCACTAAACAGCCTCGATTAAAATTATATCGTTCGATGCCCGCTTTAGCATCCTCAACAAAACTCAGTAATCTTTGTTCAGGTACTAACTGATCATTTTTTAAATGTGAATCAAGCTTGCGACTGAAGTACTTGTCATAGTAATCAATCACCGCTAAGCCAAAGACTTCTTTGTTGGCAAAATAATGGTAAAAGGATCCTTTGGGCACAGACACTTTCTTTAATATTTGGTCTAAGCCTGATGAAGCAAAGCCAAATTGCGTAAAGTGTTCAACGCCACTACTGATTAATTCAGTTTTGGTGTTAGTGGTATCTCGGCCAGACTTAGGCGGTCGACCTCTTCGTTTTTTAATAGTATCTAATTGCATAAACCAATATTAGACCGATCGTCTATTTAATTGCAAGTATTAAATTGTCTAAAGAATAAACACGATAATAAGTACCACAACAATTAACATGGTCAAATATACTATTTTCATGGTCAATTTAACTAAAAAGTTAAAATAGTTTCTTCTGCTCAATTTCAATGCAATCAACACAAAATAATATATTCATTATTTATCATAAACTTAAAATATTATTCATCTTTGGCACAGCACTTGTAATAGCTATTACATACCAAGCGATGTTTAACATCCAAATAGAAAAATAGCACTACAACGTAACCAACAAATACAAAGAGAAGAAGGAATTTATTATGAGCACATTTAACATGACTAAAAATACTAGCAGCAAAATTAAAGACATAAGCCTTGCATTAATACTTATCGGATCTTTAATGGGCGCCACGCTAAGCACTAGCGTTAATGCAGCACCTTTACCTGATGTTGAAAAAGCCGTAAGCGACTTTATAGTTGCCCAAGGAGAAAAAATGATTACTGAATTAAATACGCAATTACAGCAATCAATTAATAAGGAGATTGAAGAACTTACTGTTAATTTTTCATTCGATAATGCTTCAACTTGGTTAACAACAGAAGAACCAGTAGAGCAAACGACAGCAGCCGTTCAAGATGATAACAAAGTAAGTAACTAGCATAACTTTCAACAAGCTTAATAACATGTAATTTAATTGCATGTTATTAAATTACCAAATTAATTAATTAAATTAAGTATCAAAAATACGCAGGAGAAAACTATGGGATTATTCAGCCGCTTTACCGACATTGTTAATGCAAATTTAAACAGCATGTTAGACAAAGCAGAGCATCCAGAGAAAATGATTCGTTTGATCATTGGCGAAATGGAAGAAACATTAGTTGAAGTACGTTCAACTGCAGCCAAAAATATTGCTGAACAAAAAACCTTAGCAAGAAAAGTTAAAGCGACTCAGGAAGGCATTGCACACTGGCATGAAAAAGCTGAACTTGCCTTAAATAAAGGCCGTGAAGATTTAGCAAAATCAGCGTTGGCACAAAAACATAAATGCCAAGCTGAGTTAACTCAGCTAGACGAAGAAAACACACAATTATCTGACTTGTTAATTGCGATACAAGAGGATGCACAACGCTTGCAAGACAAACTTAACGAGGCCAAACGACGTCAAGATGCATTACGTCTTCGTCAAGAGTCCGCGGAAGTAAGATTGAAGGTACGGGAAAAAGCAGTTGTTCACAATATTGATGAAGCAATGGCCAAATTTGAACGTTACCAACAGAAAATTGATCATCTTGAAGCGCAAGTTGAATCTTATGATTTAACGGAGAATAAAGATTTATCAACACAGATATCTGAACTTGAACAAGACGACAATATTGAAGCGGAATTAGCTGAAATGAAAAAGAAGGTCGTCAACGGCTAAATTCAATAGCAGCATCATAAAAGATCTAAAAGCCCTTGTTAATTTCGAGGGCAATCATTTTTAAAGTAACAACGTAAAAGTAAGATTGCAAAACTAAGGAGTTCCCATGAGATATGACCGAGAATATTCAAGTATAAAAAGTGTTCGTCAGACATTATGTAAAGACGTGGCAAATAAAAAATTAACCGGTGTCTGCGCAGGTATTGCCAAACATTATGACTTTCCTCGATTAGCTGTACGTATTGCCGCTATTGCTGCTCTGATTATGTTACCCGTAGTAACAGGTGTTGCATATGTCGTAGCAAGCATGTTGCTACCTAATAGCAAGTATTACTAATTTTCATTTCAATAAAAGTGAGGAACCTATGAGCTTCTTTAAATCTTTAATACTGGCCATTTTTGCGACTATCTTCTTAACCTATGTTTTTGGTGTCGGCATGTTAGAGTTAATGGACTTGCATGTGATGATGGACGGTGAAGTTGTGGAGCCACTAAAAGCCATAGGGGTTTCAGCTTTAGTTGTTGTGGTATTAGTTGTGGCTGCACTAGGAATTGTATTAAGTGTTTTTGGTGGCATGATATTTATTGGCTTGGTTATCTTTGGAAGCATTGCCATGGTGACTGTCGGTATATTTTGGCCAATTCTATTAATGGCTGTCGTTATTTGGCTTTTTACTCGAAATAACAGTAGTCGAAACAAAAGCACTAGGCAGTGCGCTTAGTGCTCAGTAAGAACAGCTATAGTTTTCAAGGTGAACTTAACGACTTTACTTTTACTTGAAGAATTTAGCTAAAATATTCTTACACTCTTCCGACTTAACCAAATGAGAAAATGCTTGGCTTTCTGCACTCATAATCTGGCTTAATGCCACTTTGTTTGCTTGACGAATTAGCTTTCGGCTAGTCATCACTGACTCAACAGGTAAGCTGGCAATGGCTTGGGCAACATCAGCAGTAAGCGCTAACAGTTCTTCAGGCTGACATGTCTGGTTGGTAATGCCATAACTCAATGCTTGTTCTGCATTAAACGTATTACCAAGCACCATTAATTCGAAGGCTTTATTTGGACCCACTTTTTGGGTTAATAACAAACTAGAACCCGCTTCCGGACACAATCCTAGTTGGGTAAAGGGTAATTTAAATTTGCTATTATTGGCCGCAATAACCATATCACAATGCAATAATAACGTTGTGCCAATACCTACTGCAACGCCTGCAACGCCTGCCACGAGAGGTTTAGTAAATTCTGACAGTACGTTAATGAAATCAAGGGCAGCTAATTCATCATCAGCAGAGCATTGAATAAAATCGTGTAAATCATTACCCGCACAAAAGCACTGTTCATTCCCTTGTATGACGACGCAATGAATACTTGGGGTTTGTTCTGCATAGTCGAAATACTGACAGAGCTGCTTATACATATCGTTAGTTAATGCATTTTTTTTATCAGTACGGTTCAACGTAATGGTAAAAACACCTTGGTTTTCTGTCGTTAAAATCAAATTATTCATTTGCCACCAGTTTAGTTACATAGGTTTATCAATACGGTATAGTCAAACCTTAATACTTGTTATCAGGGATGTATAGTTACAATGAGAAATATTCACTATAGAAAAGTCGCTATTTTTTGCACTTTATTGTTCGCAATGATGAGTAATGTCTACGCGGCAAGTACAATTAGCGTTAACGATGGATATGTTAAAGCAAGTATACCTGGCAGTGATGTTACCGCTGCTTATATGACTTTACGCAATACTAGTAATAAAGCAATTACGTTACAAAAAGTTAGCAGCACAGTCTCTGATCGCATTGAAATACATGAGCACAGTATGTCTGATGGTATGATGCGTATGCGTGAAGTAGGTGAGATTACCATCAAAGCTAATAGTGAAGTAGTGCTCCAACCATCTGGATTGCACCTTATGATTTTTTCATTAAAACAGCAAATAACTGATAAAGATGTTATCGCATTAACATTATACTTTTCTAATGACACTGAAGTTAAAATTCAATTACCTGTTCTTAAGTATAAATAGTACAATACTAACAACCTCATCCTTGGAGTGGATATGAAAACAATGTTTTCTACAAAATCAATTGTCTGGGCCTTTACTGGCGTATTTTTTCTTCTGTATGGCATTGGTGTTTATTGGAGTACTACACCTTCATCCATCAATATTCATGCTGAAGTGACACAAGCAGCTAAAGCTGAAAATGTTGCCCCTGTTGTTGGCTATACCACCACCACGGCTTTAATAAAAGTCAGTGAAGCATTATTGAATAAACCTGGTGGTTATTTATCAAATGACATTATGCCTCCTTCGCTTTTTTTAGATAATATGCCTGCTTGGGAATTCGGTGTATTAGAAATGGTACGAGATTTAGCTTTAGTGATGCGTAAAGATTTTAGCCGTTCGCAGTCACAATCACTTGTTAATAAACATTTACTGGAAGCACAGCCTCGCTTTAATATCGACAGTGAAAGTTGGGCTGTACCCAGTGCAGAATCTGAATATGGTGAAGCTATTAAGCAACTGTACGCGTATCGTACCGCATTGGTCAGCAGCAATGGCAATAACAAAGCTCAGTTTTATGCCCGTGCCGATAACCTACGTGCCTATATCGAAGAAGTACAAAAGCGTTTAGGTAGTTATTCCCATCGCTTAAGCTTGAGTGTTGGTCGTGAACAAGTGAACACTGATTTGGCAGGTGATAAACCTGCAGAACAATCAAGCCAAGGTTTCTCTCATTTACAACTGCAAACAAGTTGGTGGCAAATAGATGATGTATTTTATGAAGCCCGCGGTGCTACTTGGGCATTACTGCAATTACTTAAAGCCATTGAGATAGATTTTAATAGTGTGTTAGAAAACAAAAATGCCAAAATTAGCTTACAACAAATTATTCGTGAGCTAGAAGCTAGCCAAGAATCCGTATGGAGCCCAATGATTTTAAACGGTAGTGGCTTTGGTATTCTTGCCAACCATTCATTGGTAATGGCTAACTATATTTCTCGCGCAAATGCAGCTTTAATCGATTTAAATGAACTTTTAACCAAAGGATAATGACATGAAAAAAACTTTACTCGCTGGCAGCTTAGCAGCACTGATGTGCGGTACAGCCCAAGCCGATACTTTATTGGGTTTATATATCGGCGGCCAAATTTGGTCAAATGATGCCAGCGGTACTTTTGGTGAAGGCACTGATGATCAGTCAGTTTTTGAATTTGATGATGAAAACCAAGGTAGCTTCTATGTTGCTTTTGAACATCCAATTCCATTAATTCCTAATATAAAAATAGCATCAACAACTCTTGATACGGTTGGTGGTACGCAATTAACAGATACTTTTACCTTTGAAGACATCACTTACCCTGCTGGTACAACATTAGATACAACGCTTGATGCTAGCTATGTTGATTACACGCTTTATTACGAAGTATTCGATAATGATTTATTAACGTTCGATTTCGGTTTAACTGCTCGTGATTTAGATGCTTACATTAAAGTTTCAGCGACAGATAGTAACGGCAGTGATCTTGATATCTCTGGTATTATCCCGATGGCTTATGTTTCTACCATCATTGGTTTACCACTTACTGGTCTAAACGTTTTCGCCGAAGCTAACTTTATTAGTTATGACGATCAAACTATTTATGATGCACAAATTGGCGTCAGCTACGCACTTTTAGACAATGTTGCTGTCGATTTAGATGTAACGCTTGGTTACCGCACAGTGAAATTAGAATTAGATGATTTAGATGGTTTTTACAGTGATTTAACCTATGACGGTTTCTTTGCTGGTGCAGTGGTTCACTTTTAGAACTCAGCCATAAAAGCAAACTCAATCAATATAAGATAAAAGCCGTGGATATTATAAATATCCACGGCTTTTTTATGTCTCAATTGTTTACATCCAAACTTTTTACGTCTAAATGAACTCTAGCATTATACCAAGTCCATTAAGTTATTTCCCACTCAGCTAGAATTAAAAGGTTTAAAGGCAAGGCACTGATTGAAGCGAATGGTTATTCAGGAGAATATGCCCCTGTATTCTCTAATAATCTGCATCCATGCAGCGTCCTTGTCAAAATCAATAACACAGCATGTAAGCCTTTACTTTTTATTAGGTACTCGCCCTTGGGAGCTTGTCAGAAAAGCAATAACTGCACAAATTTGTGAGATATAGAATGACTATACCAGCAAAAATTTTGTTTGTTATAACTCTTCTGGCATAGCTCTGAGGTGGAAATAAATTTAATGGAATTGGTATTATTTATTCAGATGAGAGAAGCGCCCATAACGTTGGTGTAAAATCCCCACTCGTTCTACATACACTTGGGTTTCTTTATAAGGAGGAATGCCGCCATATCTTTTAACAGCCCCTTCTCCTGCATTGTATGCTGCAGAAGCTAATTTATTATCACCCTTATATTTTTTCAGTAAGCGTGCTAAATGTTTAACGCCTCCCTTAATATTCTGCTGAGCACTTAACGAATTCCGTACACCAAGCTCATTCGCTGTGGCAGGCATTAACTGCATCAAACCTTGTGCGCCTTGCTTAGACACGGCTTGCGGATTGAAATGAGATTCAGCATGAATAACGGCTCGAACAAAGGCAGGATCAATATCATATTTCAATGCGGCAGTATTTATGTCATTTCTATATAGCTGTAAATACAGCTTTGCTTTGCGCCAATCAATTAAGGAGTCAACTTCACAAGCATAACAATCAAATCGATAACGGCTAAAATTGACATCAAGTGGTTCAATATCAGAGAATGACGTTACACCTGATGAGGACTTATAGGTGTAAATATTTGCTGACTTTTTGTCAAAAGCATAACTAAAGGTCACAGCTGTAGCTAAAATAAAAAGTAGACTAAAGCGTAAATATTTAAATTTCTTATTTAAAAGCACCTTTATCAATGCTCCCAATTCAATATACTTAACATCGACTAAAATCCTTTCATAATTGTATATTCCATTTTGGAATAAAAAATCGCTATCTATTCCTTTTGATCTGAATGAAATTTGTCTATTCTTCATTCATCAATTGTCATGGGTGAAAATAGTTATGTTGCCAGAGCAGCGCTTATTAAATCAAAATACATCAAATTCAGCAAACAATAGTAGTGCCTTAGATGCAAATCAATTAGCTTCACTACAACAAACCGTTGCTGATTATTCATCACTTCAACTTGCTTGGGCAAGTGGTTATTTAGCCGCGAAAAGCGAACAAGGTCATAATGTCCAGATCGCACCGTCTGCACCAGCGGTTGCTGCAAAGACCTTAACTATTTTATATGCCTCACAAACAGGCAACGCTAAAGGTGTCGCTAGCAAGCTTGAGAAAAGTGCAAAAGCTGCAGGTATCAATGTTGTACTTAAAAACATTGCTGACTATAAAGCCAAAGCCTTAAAGAATGAAAGCCACCTGTTAATAGTCGCTAGTACAAATGGCGAAGGCGAAGCACCAGATGATGCTATTGAATTTCATGAATATTTATTAGGTAAAAAAGCACCTAAATTACCTAATCTTAGCTATAGCGTTTTAGCTTTAGGTGATAGTAGCTATGAATTTTTCTGTCAAACGGGTAAAGATTTTGACGAGCGTTTAAAAGCATTAGGCGCGAAACAAGTTACTGCTCGCGTTGATTGTGACGTAGATTACGACAGTGATTGTGAAAGCTGGACAGCAAGTATTGTTGAAAGCTTAAAAGATGAGCTTACACAATCTACTGCAGGTTTAGCGCCCGTTATTGATTTACCAACTGCAGGCGCTGAAAGTCAGTATTCAAAACAAAATCCATTTGAAGCTGAATTCTCTTTAAGTCAAAAGATTACTGGTCGAGATTCTGCTAAAGATGTTCGTCATATTGAAATTGACTTAGGTGAATCCGGTTTAACTTACCAAGTAGGTGATGCATTAGGCGTTTGGTTTGAAAACGACGCTGATTTAGTTGCAGACTTGATTGCTACGCTAAGTCTTACTGGCGAAGAAAAAATTAAGTTAAAAGTTAATGGCGCAAATCAGGTTTTCACACTAACTGATGCCCTAACTACAGAGTTAGAAATTACACAAACAGCGCCAGCATTTGTTGAATTTTGGGCAAAAATTTCTGGTGATAAAGCGCTTACTAAAATTGCTGCTGATAAAAACACCGCTAGAGAGTACGCTGGTGAGCACCAAATCATCGATGTAGTGAAAGCAGCAAAAACTGAAATTGATCCTCAATTCTTTGTTGAATCACTTCGTAAAATAACTCCGCGTTTGTATTCAATAGCATCAGCACAAGCTGAAGTTGAAGAAGAAGTTCACTTAACCGTTGGTTTAGTAAGTTTCGATGCAAATGGCGAACCACGCACTGGTGGCGCTTCAAGCTTCTTAGCAAACCGCTTAGAAGAAGGTCAGAAAGTACGTGTTTTTGTTGAACACAATGATAATTTCCGTTTACCTCAATCAGATGATACTCCAGTCATTATGATTGGACCAGGTACTGGTGTAGCGCCATTTAGAGCTTTCATGCAAGAACGTGAAGCACGCGATGCCAATGGCGATAACTGGATGTTTTTTGGTGATCAAACTTTCACTCAAGACTTCTTATATCAAGTTGAATGGCAGAATTATTTAAAATCTGGTTTGTTAACACGTATGGACGTAGCCTTTTCTCGCGACCAAGCTGAAAAAGTTTATGTGCAAGACCGATTAAAAGAACAAGCAAGTGATGTTTTTGCTTGGTTAGAACGTGGCGCACACCTATATATTTGTGGTGATGCTAACCGTATGGCCAAAGATGTTCACCAAACCTTGGTAGAAATTATCCAAGAGCACGGTAAATTAAGTGCAGAACAAGCAGAAGACTATTTAAAATCACTTAGATCTAATAAGCGTTACCAGAAGGATGTTTACTAATGAGCAACGATTTCACAAAAGTTGAAAACCCGGTATTAATTGTTGAAGGTAAACAGGCCGACAATGAACGCTTAAAAGCTGAAAGCGATTATCTTCGAGGTACGATTAAAGAAGATCTGCAAGACAGAATGACAGGTGGCTTCACCAGCGATAACTTCCAGTTGATTCGTACTCACGGTATGTATCAACAAGATGACCGCGATATTCGTGCAGAACGTCAAAAACAAAAACTTGAACCATTACATAACGTGATGCTTAGAGCGCGTTTACCTGGTGGTATTATCAATCCAACACAATGGTTGGCTATTGATAAATTTGCTGATGACTATACCTCTTACGGTAGTATTCGCTTAACTACACGTCAAACGTTTCAGTTTCATGGTGTTTTAAAGCCAAATATTAAATTAATGCACCAAACGCTACACAGTGTTGGTTTAGATTCAATTGCTACTGCGGGTGATGTTAACCGTAACGTACTATGTACTTCTAACCCGGTTGAATCAGCATTGCATCAAGAAGCTTACGAATGGGCAACCAAAATCAGTGAGCATTTATTACCAAAAACACGTGCTTATGCCGAGATTTGGTTAGATGAAGAGAAAGTTGAAACAACAGAAGACGATGTAATAGAGCCTGTTTTAGGTAGTAATTATTTACCACGTAAATTTAAAACAACGGTAGTCATTCCGCCAAATAACGACATTGATGTACATGCCAATGACTTAAACTTTGTTGCTATTAGCGAAGGTGGCGAGTTAATTGGTTTTAACGTACTTGTTGGTGGCGGCTTAGCCATGACTCATGGCGATAAAGCGACTTATCCTCGTTGTGCTGACGACTTTGGTTTTATTGCAAAAGAGCATACTTTAGCGATTGCTGCTGCTGTTGTTACTACTCAACGTGATTGGGGAAACCGTGTTAATCGTAAAAATGCTAAAACTAAATATACGTTAGATAGAGTTGGTGTTGATACGTTTAAAGCTGAAGTTGAACGTAGAGCAGGTATAGAGTTCTCTGAATCACGTTCATATGAATTTACTCACCGTGGCGATAACTTTGGCTGGGTTGAAGGTATTGATGGTAAAAATCACTTAACTTTGTTCATAGAAAATGGTCGTATTCTTAATTTTAATGGTAAATCATTAAAAACAGGTATGCTTGAAATAGCCAAAATACATAAAGGTGATTTCCGTTTAACTGCCAACCAAAACTTAATTGTTGCTGGTGTTTCTGCAGAAGATAAAACGATTATTGAACAACTTGCCCGTGAGCACGGTTTAATTAGCGACGGTGTTTCAAATCAACGTAAGAGTTCAATGGCTTGTGTTGCTTTTCCTACTTGTCCATTAGCCATGGCGGAAGCTGAGCGTTACTTACCAAGTTTAGTTGACGATGTTGAAGCTATTCTTGAAAAGAATGGCCTAAAGGATGACAGCATTATCTTACGTGTTACAGGCTGTCCGAATGGTTGTGGCCGTGCAATGCTTGCTGAAATTGGTTTAGTCGGTAAAGGTCCAGGTAAATACAATATGTATCTAGGCAGTGACTTAGCCGGTAGTCGTGTGCCAAAGCTATACAAAGAAAATGTTGATGAAGCTGGCGTGTTGAGCGAAATTGATGCGTTGAGTGCTCGTTGGTCAGCAGAACGTAATGACGGCGAAGCCTTTGGTGATTTCGTTATTCGTGCAGGTATTGTTGAACAAGTTATTGTGAGCTTTAGGGATTTTCACCATGCTTAATACCACCATAGGTACTGCAGATAAAGGGCTTACCAGCCCTTTTGAAGTAGCCTTTCCTCATCCTGCTATAGGAGAGTGGAATCAGTCTTTGGAAAAACAAACGGCAATTGCTCGTGCAGAGTGGGCAATGGAAAATTTGCCAGGCCAGTTTGTTTTATCTTCAAGCTTTGGTATTCAATCGGCGGTAATGTTGCATTTACTTACCCAAGTAGATAGTAATATTCCGGTATTGATAACGGATACAGGACATTTATTTCCTGAAACTTATCAATTTATTGAGCAGTTAACTGATCGTTTGAACTTGAATTTGCAGGTCTATCAAGCCAAAGAAAGCGCAGCATGGCAGCAAGCCAAATATGGTGAAGAATGGGCGCAAAGTGATGATGCACTTAAAGCCTATAACCGCCGTAATAAAGTTGAACCATTAGAGCGTGGTTTATCTGAGCTAAACGCAAATACTTGGTTTTCTGGTGTTCGTCGCCAACAATCGGCTCACCGAGAAGGTTTATCTGTAGTAGGTACGCTGCGTGGTCGTTATAAAGTACATCCGATTATTGATTGGAGTAATAAAGACGTACATGAGTACTTAACTAAGCACAACTTACCGTACCATCCATTATGGGATGAAGGTTACGTATCGGTTGGTGATGTACACAGTACCAAACCATTAACCTTAGGTATGACTGAAGAAGAGACTCGTTTTGGCGGTGGTAACCGTGAATGTGGACTTCATACCGACGGTGATGGTATTTAGTTTTTGCTCACATATAGTGAATAATTAGATCATCTTAAAAAGCTAAAAGAGAAAACTCTTTTAGCTTTTTTTATGCCTATTAATCGATGTATTCATTCAAAATAGGCACGAACAACAGCTAGTTTTATCTTTCTGGTGATTAATTGATAGGTTTGGAGCTTTCTTTTTCGTTTTACGTCGCGGTGGCGACCACACCCAAGGGGCGACGTACCGCCGCGCCTCCCCTTGGAACCCCTGCGACGCCCACTCAGTGAAAACATAAATCATCAATTTTGAGTTTACAGTCAATACCTGCCGATATTCGTCCATGAAAGCGGCAGTCTTCACCATCCATGGCTCAGCTTGACTGACACTTTTCAAAATTGAGATTTATTCACTGAGATGGGATTTGGAGTATTTGGAATCTAAAGGTTATATAAACAAGCTAAATCACTCTTAGCTTATTAGTAAGCAGCCACAATATACACAAGCACCAAGTCTGCTTGAACAAACGCTGAAATGAGTGAAAGTGTTCACGTATATTCATCAGGGATGATGAACAAAGCGATGTCGGCACATGGATGTGCCATCAACACTGTTGCGTCGATAACACTTGAGTGAATTGAAGAATACGTTTGTTAGCAGCTCAGAGGGATTCCAAAGGGAAAAAAAGAGTGGAGGCAGTCTCACTCTTTCTTCTGGGTGCCGTCGCCACCGCGACAAATCATTTTAATCTACTCTGGTCTACTTATTTAACGATCACTTTTGCCACATTCGAGACATTAGCTTTTAGAGACAATCAATACTTCGGATTAGGTTTTGTATCGATAATGCCCAAATAAGGGCATTATAATAGATGGCCAAAATGTGATCAAAGTGGAACACAGCCAACTCTTACGTGTCCTTGTTGATTAGCTTGATACTTAACATTTAGCCATTTTACCCTGTGTTGTTTTTTCAACATTTTCAAAAATGGTCTCTGTATTAAACATTACTTTTGAATGGACTTGAACAGTTGGATAATTATTAATTTCTTTTCCCTGTTTCAGGGAAAAAAGAAGAAAGTGGTGATAACCACTATCATGAAAATACCCCCCCCTAATCCATTGTTTAACTACAAAGTCAACTCCATCTTCCTTTTGATGCTTATTAATGGAATAGATCGCACCACCAAGAGCTGTTCCATTCATTTTTACCTTACTAGTCTGTGATCGGTAACATTGATGTATATATTTATAAACATTACTTTCTAACTCGGTAAAACTAGAATTCGAACTATAGACAGGGCTTACTGTAGAGTCAGACTTTAAGTCTTCTAGGGTATTGACACTGATACAAGCAGACAAAGGTAGTACCAATAAAAATAAAACAAATAATTTCACAAAAACATCCAAAATTTATGGTTAAGTATAGACACGTAAATATCAGGCTTAAAATTGTTGGCTACGATAAGCAACGAAGGATCAAAAGCCAACGGTTTATTCACAAAAGCTACTATTTTCATCCCAAACGTCCTTCTTAGGTATCCTTTTTTTAAAACTAGCAACTTCTAGAAATGTATCATCGGAAGACTTTTCCTTTAGTTTTAGTGCGCACCCTCCTTGTTCAGGGCGTACTTCCACATAATATGTTTTGTCAGTTATTGGGAGGAAAGTACCAAAAATTCGACAATATTGTTTTTCATTAGCTTTGTATCCAAACGCAAAAGAAAACATAGAATCTCCTTTTACTTTTATATAGCTTCTCGAACCAGAAGCTATAGCCTCGCTAAGCTCCCTACCTTTACAAGTTGAGTGCTCCTTAAATATAGAAACACTTCCAGACCCTGTACCGCTATTTACGAATTCTATTGTCGACAATGGACCTACTTTAGGTTCACTATAACTCTGATAATTAAGCGCACATGAGCTTAAAAATAACAATGAAAAATATAGACTTGAATATTTCATCCTCCCTCCTTGATTGAAAACATAACGTTTATTATGGAGACTTCTCAGTAAAGCCCATCCCATAAAGATCATTTAATTCGCATTAATATCCCATAATTTCAAAGCATTATAAACCAAAACCTTATAGTTTTTGTCAAACCTAGGATATTACTGAGACTTCTCAGTAATATCCTTTTCTAAAAATGTTAATTCTTATATTTTCACGGGTTTAAAGTACTTAGTTAACTGGTTGAGGTGTGTTACTGAGAAGTATCAATAACATGATAGAAATAATGCATTAGAAAATGTAAGGCTAAAAGTTTTAGACTAACGTCAGTAATGCGCACCAAGTTGTCTTAACAAACACTAGAGTATCCACAATCAGGCCGTATCTTAGTTTTGTGTTAGAGCTCTTAAGCTCGTTCTATTGAAAAACTCTGTACTTCACTTATGTCCTTGATACCCAGCGCTAGCATTATCAGTCTATCAACACCTAATGCTACACCTGAACATTGTGGCAAACCATGATTTAAGGCCGCAATAAAGTTTTTATCTATGGGTTTAACAGATAATCCTTGAACTACTCTTTTAGCATTATCCTGTTCAAAACGTATCACTTGTTCATTAGCATTAGTTAATTCATTAAAACCATTCACTAACTCAATCCCTTTGAAGTAACATTCAAATCGTTGTGCCACCCGAGGATCATCAGTTGATCTTTTTGCCAATGATGCTTGTGCTATTGGAAAATCATAAATAAACTGAGGTTCATTAACTCCAATAGTTGGCTCAATAATTTCAGTGAATATAAACTGAAGAAGCAAATCTGCATCATTCATTTTAATCAGCCAATCAGCAGCCTTATTATATTTATTTAATACCTCAACAAGTTCATCGAAAGTGGCCACTAAGGGGTCAACAGAAATAGTTTCAATAAATATATCTTGATAGCTAGTAAATAACACCTTATCACCACCTATAACGACTTGTAGTAACTCAGCCACCTCAGACATCAATTCAAACTGGTCGAAGCCAATACGGTACCATTCAAGCATTGTGAACTCAGGGTTGTGATGACTTCCTGATTCTTCATGACGAAATGCTTTCGCTATTTGATAAATACAACCATAGCCGGAGGCAAGTAATCGCTTCATATGAAATTCTGGTGAGGTTTGTAAAAACAATTCTGTTGAGTGACCCGCTGGACTGTCTGCTAAAAAATCATATTTACAAGAAAGTGCGTCCAAATAAACATCTGTCACTGTACCTTGAGATAAAGCAGGTGTTTCAACTTCACATACATTACGCTCAGCAAAAAACTGTCTAATTTGTTGTAGTATCTCTGCCCTTCTTTGGGCGTTTTTCCAAGTTAGTGCACTTTGCCAAGTCATGTGAGTTCCTGTTGATGCTTTAATTGGTAAGTGAAAGGTCGAAAAACCAGGCCATGGATTTCCGATAAGAAACCTCGGAAATGACGACTGATATTTTATAGGCTCTGGCGAGGTAATCAATCAATTTACTTAATATATCACTCAATAGATGACTTAGAGCTGCATCGAATTTCAGGCACAAAAAAGGCCGCGTTAGCGACCTTCTTTATTCGATATTATTTCTAATATGGATTGATAAATTAATTCAATGCTAGGTGAACTGTTAGCAAAGCGGAAGCACGGAGTTGACGTGAGTCAATGAGTACTTCCAATGCCGCTAACAGGAGTTCTAGCGAAAATTAGTTATCAACTAGTCCATAATCTTAGAAACAACACCAGCACCAACAGTACGACCACCTTCACGGATTGCGAAGCGTAAACCTTCGTCCATCGCTACTGGGTTGATTAGCTCAACAACAAACTTAAGGTTGTCACCAGGCATTACCATTTCAACACCTTCAGGAAGCTCTACAGCACCTGTGATATCTGTTGTACGGAAGTAAAACTGTGGACGGTATCCTTTAAAGAATGGAGTATGACGACCACCTTCATCTTTAGAAAGTACGTATACTTCTGATTCGAATTTAGTGTGAGGTAAGATTGAACCAGGTGCACATAGTACTTGACCACGTTCAACATCTTCACGCTTAAGACCACGTAGAAGAACACCACAGTTCTCGCCAGCACGACCTTCGTCAAGAAGCTTACGGAACATTTCAACACCAGTACAAGTTGATTTTTGTGTATCACGGATACCAACAACTTCTACTTCTTCACCAACTTTGATGATACCACGTTCAACACGACCAGTTACAACTGTACCACGGCCTGAAATTGAGAATACATCTTCGATAGGCATGATGAATGCACCGTCGATTGCACGCTCTGGCTCTGGAATGTAAGTATCTAATGCATCTGCAAGTTCGATTACTTTCGCTTCCCATTTCTCTTCGCCTTGAAGAGCACCTAAAGCTGAACCTTGGATTACTGGTAAGTCATCACCTGGGAAATCATATTCAGAAAGAAGTTCACGAACTTCCATTTCTACTAATTCTAGTAATTCTTCATCATCAACAACATCACATTTGTTCATGAAAACGATGATGAAAGGAACACCAACTTGACGTGAAAGCAAGATGTGCTCACGTGTTTGTGGCATAGGACCATCTGTAGCAGCAACTACTAAGATAGCGCCATCCATTTGTGCAGCACCAGTGATCATGTTTTTGATATAATCAGCATGGCCAGGACAATCTACGTGTGCGTAGTGACGTGACTCAGTATCGTATTCGATGTGAGAAGTATTGATTGTAATACCACGTTCACGTTCTTCAGGAGCGTTATCGATTTGTGCGAAATCTTTAACTTCACCACCGTGAACTTTAGTCAATACAGCAGAGATTGCAGCTGTTAAAGTTGTTTTACCGTGATCTACGTGACCGATAGTACCAACGTTAACATGTGGTTTTAGACGTTCAAATTTTTCTTTAGCCATTTTTCAATTACCTTTAAGTTTAGTAAACTATATAAATTAAAAGGCGCAGTCAAAATGACCTTGCCAGATGTAAATATTAAATATTCGAGTAATGGATTCTCTAACGAGTTTCCATAATTTTTTGTGCTACCAATTTCGGCGCTTCATTATACTGCTGAAACTCCATAGAGTAAGATGCACGGCCTTGAGTAGCACTACGCAAGTCGGTAGCATAGCCAAACATTTCAGCTAGTGGTACCAATGCATTTACAATTTTCGAACCTGCTGGACCTTCGTCCATACCGTCAATCATACCGCGTCGACGATTTAAGTCACCTACAACATCACCCATATTGGCTTCTGGCGTAGTTACTTCTACTTTCATCATTGGCTCTAAAATAACAGGGTTTGCTTCAAGCGCACCTTTTCTAAAGCCCATAGAAGCAGCAACTTTAAATGCTATCTCGTTAGAGTCAACATCATGAAAAGACCCATCATAAAGAGTGACTTTTATGTCTAATAAAGGATAACCCGCTAAAACACCGCTATCCATTTGCTCTTTACAGCCTTTTTCTACTGCAGGAATAAATTCTTTCGGTACTGCACCGCCAACGATTTCGTTAACGAATTCAAAACCAGCACCTTCTTCATTTGGTTCCATTTTCAACCAAACATGGCCAAACTGGCCTTTACCACCAGATTGACGAACAAACTTACCTTCAACTTCAACAGTACCGCGAATAGTTTCTCGGTATGAAACTTGTGGGTTACCTACATTACATTCAACACCAAATTCACGTTTCATACGTTCAACAAGGATGTCTAAGTGTAGCTCTCCCATGCCAGAGATAATAGTCTGGCCAGTTTCATCATCAGTTGCCACTCTAAACGAGGGGTCTTCTGCGGCAAGTTTACCTAAAGCAACACCCATTTTCTCTTGTGCTGCGAGTGTTCTAGGCTCTACAGCAACAGAAATAACCGGTTCAGGAAATTCCATTCGCTCTAGCGTGATAACATGTTTCGCATCACATAACGTATCACCCGTAGTGACATCTTTCAAACCAATTGCAGCGGCAATATCACCCGCGCGAACTTCTTTAATCTCTTGTCTGTCGTTAGCATGCATTTGTACTATACGACCAAAGCGTTCTTTCTTACCCTTTACTGGGTTATATACGCTATCACCTGTTTGCACCACACCTGAATATACACGGAAGAATGTGAGTGTACCAACAAATGGGTCTGTCGCTATTTTAAACGCTAGTGCTGAAAATGGGGCGGAATCATCTGCAGGTCGACTGCCTTCAGTTTCATCTTTATCATCATTGATGCCGGTAATCGCAGCAACTTCTGTTGGCGATGGTAAATATTCAATAACGGCATCAAGAACCGCTTGAACACCTTTGTTTTTAAAGGCACTACCACAACTACACAAGATAATGTCATTCGCTAGCGTACGAATACGTAAACCTTCTTTAATTTCTTCTTCGGTTAAATCACCTTCTTCAAGGTATTTATCCATTAATTCTTCGGTAGCTTCAGCGGCTTCAGAAACAAGGTTTTCACGCCATTCTTCAGCAAGTTCTTGCATATCTGCAGGAATCTCTTCATAGCTAAAGGTCATTCCCTGATCACTTGCGTTCCAGTTGATCGCCTTCATTTTTACTAGATCAACAATACCTTCAAAATCATCTTCAGCGCCGATAGCTAAATGAATAGGTACTGCATTTGCACCTAAACGTGTTTTAAGCTGTTCAACAACATATAAGAAGTCAGCACCTGTTCTATCCATTTTGTTAACAAAAACGATACGTGGTACTGCATACTTCTCCATTTGACGCCAAACTGTCTCGGTTTGTGGCTGAACACCTGAAGAACCACAAAGTACTAGTACAGCACCATCAAGTACACGTAGTGAACGCTCAACTTCGATAGTAAAATCAACATGACCTGGAGTATCAATAATATTGATACGATGATCATCAAATTGACCTTCCATTCCCTTCCAGAAACATGTCGTTGCTGCTGAGGTTATGGTTATACCACGTTCTTGCTCTTGTTCCATCCAGTCCATAGTGGCCGCGCCGTCATGCACTTCACCAATTTTATGAGATAGACCTGTATAGAATAATACGCGTTCTGTGGTTGTCGTTTTACCTGCATCTACATGCGCACAGATACCAATATTTCGGTAGCGCTCTATAGGGGTGATACGGGCCAAAATGAAATCCTCTTACTATTACCGATCAATAAACCAGTAATATATGTTTAGTGTTATTAATTAAATATTCGTGAATGAGTATAACTCAACAGCCAAACACTTAATTAATAAAACTTCAACTCAGTTGCCGAGATAGTGATAAAAGCACTAGTCCGTAAAATGAGTATGGCTAGCAAGAGTAACTCTTGCTAGCCATGTATCTACCTTTGAGTAAACCCAAAAGTAGATAATACAATCAGTCAATACTGCTAGCTTACCAGCGGTAGTGAGCGAATGCTTTGTTAGCATCAGCCATACGGTGAACGTCTTCACGTTTCTTAACCGCTGAACCTTTGCTGTCAGACGCATCTAACATTTCGTTAGCTAGGCGCTGAGCCATTGATTTTTCACCACGTTTACGAGCTGCTTCAACTAACCAACGCATGGCTAGAGCATTACGACGCACTGGACGTACTTCAACTGGAACTTGATAAGTAGAACCACCAACACGACGAGATTTAACTTCGACAGATGGACGGATGTTATCTAAAGCTAGTTCGAAAAGCTCTAAATGAGTTTTCTCGCTATCTTTTGCAGTTAAAATATCTAATGCACCGTATACAATTTTTTCGGCAGTAGATTTTTTACCATCAACCATAAGGATGTTGATGAATTTTGCTAAAAGTTCGTTATGGAACTTAGGATCTGGCAATATTTGACGTTGCCCAACGACGCGTCTTCTTGGCATCTTAATTCTCCGTGTTATTCAGGTTTAACCCAAAATACATAAATTTAAAAAATTTTTAATTTGGCCTTACTTAACGTTTCTATCTCTACCTATTCACTAGGCAAAAAATGGAAAACTTAAGATTTAGGTCGTTTAGCACCGTATTTAGAACGGCCTTGTCTTCTGTCGCTTACACCAGAACAATCTAGTGCGCCACGAACGGTGTGATAACGCACACCAGGTAAATCTTTAACACGACCACCACGGATTAAAATCACGCTATGCTCTTGTAAGTTATGACCTTCACCACCAATGTAAGAAGTTACTTCGAAGCCGTTAGTTAAACGAACACGAGCTACTTTACGTAATGCTGAGTTAGGTTTTTTTGGTGTAGTAGTATACACACGAGTACATACGCCACGACGTTGTGGACAAGCTTGTAACGCTGGAACGTTACTTTTTGTTACTTGTCTAACACGTGGTTTACGTACTAGTTGGTTAATAGTTGCCATTATAGCTCCTGATTAGTTGTTACCAAGGAAAGTAGCCTTAGTAAATTTGTGCGCAAACCTTCAATCAATGGGAAAGGTCTACGCGCTCGTAATATGTCTTTTACCTTTATAAAAGCGCGAAATTCATCACGCTTTTTATATTAAGCACACTGGGCACAGAATATAAGGTCGCGAAATTCTATAGGTCAATGATTGAGCTGTCAAGTATTTATACCAATTACGCTAACTAAGTGATCATTTTCAAATAGCTAAACGATCCTATAATGATGTTGGTTTCATAAATTACACTCAGTTATCGCTCGATCAAATGTCTTGTTAATTGGAGTCTATTTTTGTTTAATTCTCTAACTTTATTTAATGTAGTTAGCATTAGTTTTCTCGATATTTTTTTTCGCTAAAAACAAAAAACCGCACCTTTTTCAAGGTACGGTTTTATTTTAACGCTTAACTATATTAAATAGCGGGCTAACCCTTAAAAGACGTTACTAGTTATTTCCAGAAAGTAAATCTGAATTTAGCGCATCAGTTAATGCTTTTTCTGCATCATCCGCTGAAACGGTAGATTCAACAGCTGGTGCTAAAGCAGCAGCTTTACGTCTTGCTCGTTCCTGATGGTACGAATAACCTGTACCTGCCGGGATTAAACGACCAACGATAACGTTCTCTTTCAAGCCACGTAGACCATCTTTCTTACCTGCAACTGCAGCTTCAGTAAGTACACGTGTAGTTTCTTGGAAAGACGCCGCTGAAATGAATGATTCAGTTGCAAGTGATGCTTTAGTAATACCCATCATCTGCATTTCATATTCAGCTGGTTGCTTACCTTCAGCTTCAAGTTCACGGTTCGAGATATTCACTCGCGCCACTTCAACTTGCTCACCTTTTAGGAAAGTAGAATCACCTGCATCAAGAATTTCACACTTACGGATCATTTGACGTACGATAACTTCAATGTGCTTATCGTTAATCTTAACACCCTGTAGACGGTAAACTTCTTGTACTTCGTTAACAATGTAGTTAGCAACTGGAGCAACACCACGTAAACGCAAGATATCATGTGGAGATTCAGGACCATCGGCAATAACTTCACCTTTGATTACTGGCTCACCTTCATAGATATTTAATAGACGCGTTTTCGGAATCATCTCTTCGTATACTTCACCGCTAGGCTGAGTAATCAATAAGCGTACTTTACCTTTAGTTTCTTTACCAAAAGCAACAACACCTGTTTTCTCTGCAAGAATCGCAGGAAGTTTAGGTTTACGCGCTTCAAATAAATCAGCAACACGAGGAAGACCACCGGTAATATCACGAGTTTTTGAACTTGCTTGTGGTATACGAGCTAGTGCATCACCAACGCCAACATCCGCGCCATCTTCAAGGTTAACAATCGCATTACCTGGAAGATAGTAAAGTGCCGGAATTTCAGTACCAGCAATCATTACTTCTTTGCCTTTCGCATCAACAAGTTTCAATGCTGGACGCATTTCTTTACCTGTTGCATTACGTTGTGCAGCGTCAGTAATAACGATACTTGATAAACCAGTTAACTCATCAGTTTGGCGAACCATAGTTACGCCATCAGCTAGGTCAACGAATTGAACCTTACCTGCCACTTCTGTGATGATAGGATGCGTATGTGGGTCCCAGTTAGCGATAGTATCGCCAGAGTTCACTGCTTCGCCGTCATTCTTAGAAAGTACAGAACCGTAAGGAACTTTATAACGTTCTTTCTCACGACCCATTTCATCAATGATTGTTAACTCTGATGAACGAGACGTAATTACAAGATGTTTCTCTGAGTTTGTTACAAACTTAGCGTTTTGTAACTTCAAAGTACCTGTGTTTTTAACTTGTACGCTGCTTTCAGCAGTAGCACGAGATGCAGCACCACCGATATGGAACGTACGCATTGTTAACTGTGTACCAGGTTCACCAATTGATTGTGCAGCAACTACACCAATAGCTTCACCTTGGTTGATCATATGGCCACGAGCCAAATCACGACCGTAACAATTAGCACAAATACCAAAGTCAGTCTTACAAGTAATGATTGAACGTACTTTGATTTGATCTACTGAGTTATCTTCAATAACATCACAAAGTGCTTCATCAATGAGTGTATTACGTGGAAGTAATACTTCATCAGTACCTGGAATTAATACGTCATCACAAACAACACGACCTAATACACGTTCACGTAATGGTTCAACAACATCACCACCTTCAATTAGTGGCGTCATTAATAAACCGTCATGTGTACCACAGTCATGGTTAGTAACAACCAAATCTTGTGCAACATCAACTAAACGACGAGTTAGATAACCCGAGTTAGCTGTTTTAAGTGCAGTATCGGCAAGACCTTTACGCGCACCATGAGTTGAGATGAAGTATTGTAATACAGTCAGACCTTCACGGAAGTTAGCTTTGATTGGCGTTTCGATAATTGAACCATCTGGTTTAGCCATCAAACCACGCATACCCGCTAATTGACGAATCTGTGCAGCACTACCACGAGCACCCGAGTCAGCCATCATAAAGATTGAGTTGAAAGAATCTTGTTCTTCCATTTCGCCGTCTCTATTCTTAACCATCTCTTTAGATAAGTTATCCATCATCGCTTTCGAAACTTTTTCGTTAGCAGATGACCAAATATCGATTACTTTGTTGTACTTCTCACCGGCAGTTACTAGACCTTGGTCAAACTGGGCTTGAATTTCAGCAACTTCAGCTTCTGAATCTTCAACAATCGTATACTTAGCTTCAGGAATAACCATATCGTCGATGCCAACAGAACAACCTGCAATCATCGCGTAATGGAAACCTGTATACATGATTTGATCAGCAAACATTACTGTTTCTTTCAAACCTAAGTTACGGTAAGCATGGTTAATCAATTTTGAAATTGGTTTTTTACCAAGTGGCTTGTCAATTAGGTCATAAGGTAAGCCCTTAGGACATACTTGCCACATAATTGCGCGACCAACAGTAGTATCACGTAATTTAGTTACTGGTTCCCATTCACCGTCAGCATTTTTAACGTGCTCAGTGATACGAACTTTGATACGAGCATGAAGTTCAGCTACACCAGTACGGTAAGCTTTTTCTACTTCTTTCTCGTCAGTAAAGTACATGCCTTCACCTAAACCATTAATACGGAATCTTGTTAGGTAATAAAGACCTAATACAACATCCTGTGATGGTACGATGATTGGTTCACCGTTAGCTGGTGCTAGAACGTTGTTCGTTGACATCATCAACGTACGTGCTTCCATTTGTGCTTCGATTGTCAACGGTACGTGTACCGCCATTTGGTCACCATCGAAATCGGCATTGTATGCCGCACAAACTAGTGGATGAAGATGAATCGCTTTACCTTCAATTAACACTGGTTCAAAAGCTTGGATACCCAATCTATGAAGTGTTGGTGCACGGTTAAGCATTACTGGATGTTCACGGATTACTTCATCAAGTACATCCCAAACTTCAGCGCCTTCACGTTCAACTAATTTTTTAGCTGCTTTAATCGTTGTTGCTAAACCACGTGCCTCTAATTTACCGTAAATAAATGGCTTGAATAATTCAAGTGCCATCTTTTTAGGTAAACCACATTGATGTAATTTCAATGTAGGACCAACAGTGATTACAGAACGACCTGAATAATCTACACGCTTACCAAGTAAATTCTGACGGAAACGACCTTGCTTACCTTTAATCATATCGGCAAGAGATTTAAGAGGACGTTTGTTAGAACCGGTAATTGCACGACCACGACGACCGTTATCTAAAAGTGCATCAACAGATTCTTGTAACATACGTTTTTCGTTACGTACAATAATATCTGGAGCAACTAAGTCTAGAAGACGTTTTAGACGGTTGTTACGGTTAATAACACGACGGTATAAATCGTTAAGATCAGAAGTCGCAAAACGACCACCATCTAGTGGTACTAACGGACGTAAATCTGGCGGTAAAATTGGTAGAACATTCATAATCATCCACTCAGGTTTGTTACCTGAGGCAGCGAATGCTTCCATTAATTTTAAACGCTTAGTGATTTTTTTACGTTTAGTTTCACTACCGATTTCTGGTAATTCTTCACGCATTTGCGCTACTTCACCGTCTAAATCGATTTGTTGTAGTAAAGCTAATACCGCTTCAGCACCCATTAAGGCGTCAAATTCATCACCGTGCTCTTCTAACGCATCAAGATATTCTTCTTCCGTTAGAATTTGGCTTTTTTCTAATGTCGTTAAACCAGGTTCGGTTACAACATATGATTCAAAATAAAGCACACGCTCAATATCACGTAACGTCATATCAAGTAGTAAACCAATACGTGATGGTAATGATTTTAAGAACCAAATGTGAGCCACTGGACTTGCTAATTCGATATGACCCATACGGTCACGACGAACTTTAGTCAATGTAACTTCTACGCCACATTTTTCACAGATAACACCACGATGCTTTAAACGCTTGTATTTGCCACAAAGACATTCGTAGTCTTTTACTGGGCCAAAAATACGTGCACAGAATAAGCCGTCACGTTCTGGCTTAAAAGTACGGTAGTTAATGGTTTCTGGCTTTTTAACTTCACCAAATGACCAAGAACGTACCAAATCTGGCGACGCTAAGCCGATGCGAATACCATCGAAATCTTCGGTTTGATTCTGTTGCTTAAGAAACTTAAGTAAATCTTTCACACACTTCTCCTGTCGGAGTTAAACTTTGAGAAGAAGGCAAAATAATTTGCCTTCTTCGCTTACTGGCTTACCCATCAGGATAAGCGCAGTTGACTTATGGTTTGAAACCTAGTCTTTGTCCAACTCGATGTTAATACCTAACGAGCGGATTTCTTTCAACAATACGTTGAATGACTCAGGAATACCTGGTTCCATACGATGATCACCATCAACTAAGTTTTTATACATCTTAGTACGACCGTTAACATCATCAGACTTAACCGTAAGCATTTCTTGCAAGGTATAAGCGGCACCGTATGCTTCAAGTGCCCATACTTCCATCTCACCGAAACGCTGACCACCGAACTGAGCTTTACCACCAAGTGGTTGCTGAGTTACTAGTGAGTATGAACCAGTTGAACGAGCATGCATTTTGTCATCAACTAAATGGTTTAGTTTTAACATATACATATAACCAACAGTAACCGGACGTTCAAACTCACGACCTGTACGGCCATCAGTTAAGACGAACTGACCACTTTGTGGCATATCAGCAAGCTCAAATAACTCTTTAATTTCTTTTTCAGCTGCGCCATCAAATGCTGGTGTAGCAATAGGTAAACCTGCACGTAAATTGCCGGCTAAACGTAATACTTCATCATCAGAGAAACTAGCAATATCAACTTCTTGACGAGATTCACCAACATTGTAAACATCTTGTAAGAAGTTACGTAGTTTGTGAATTTCTTGCTGTGCTTCTAGCATACGGTTGATCTTCTCACCGATACCGCGTGCAGCCATACCTAAGTGAGTTTCTAAGATCTGACCAATGTTCATACGTGATGGAACACCTAACGGGTTCAATACGATATCAACTGGAACACCGAACTGATCGTATGGCATATCTTCAACAGGTACTACGTTTGAAATAACACCCTTATTACCATGACGACCAGCCATCTTATCACCAGGCTGGATGTGGCGTTTAACAGCTAAGTAAACCTTAACAATTTTTAATACGCCAGGTTGTAAGTCATCACCTTGAGTGATCTTACGACGCTTAACTTCAAACTTCTTATCAAAATCTTCTTTGATATTATCAAATTGCTCAGCAATTTGCTCAAGTTCAGCTTGTTGCACTTCATCAGCTAAGTTTTGTGTTAACCACTTGTCACGAGACATAGACGTTAAGTCTGACTCGTTAAGACCTGCTGATAACAATAGTTTCTTAGTACGTGCGTAAATACCATCTTCTAAAATGCTTAATTCATCGCCAAGATCTTTCTTAACTTCTTTAAGTTGCATTTGTTCAATTTCAACTGCACGAGCATCTTTTTCAACACCGTCGCGAGTAAATATTTGAACATCGATGATAGTACCTTTAACAGAGTTAGGTACACGTAATGAACTATCTTTAACGTCAGCAGCTTTCTCACCGAAAATTGCACGTAGTAGTTTTTCTTCTGGTGTAAGCTGTGTTTCACCTTTTGGTGTTACTTTACCTACTAAGATATCACCACCATTTACTTCAGCACCAATATAAACAACACCCGCTTCATCTAATTTAGATAATGCTGATTCGCCTACATTTGGAATATCTGCCGTAATTTCTTCACTACCCAATTTAGTATCACGTGCAATACACGTTAACTCTTGAATGTGAATAGTAGTAAATCTATCCTCTATTGCAACACGTTCAGATAACAACATTGAATCTTCAAAGTTGTAACCATTCCACGGCATAAAGGCGATACGCATGTTTTGACCTAAAGCCAATTCACCCATATCAGTTGAAGGACCATCAGCTAATACATCACCACGTACAACTGGCTCACCCATACGACACACTGGACGTTGGTTGATACAAGTATTTTGGTTAGAACGCGTGTATTTAGTTAAGTTATAAATATCAATACCGGCTTCACCAGCATGCATTTCATTTTCATTAACTTTAACAACAATGCGTGATGCATCAACATAGCTCACTACACCGCCACGTTTGGCAACTGCAGTTACACCTGAATCAACCGCTACTACTTTTTCCATACCAGTACCAACAAGAGGTTTATCAACTCTTAAGGTTGGTACAGCTTGACGTTGCATGTTCGAGCCCATCAAGGCTCTGTTTGCATCATCGTGTTCAAGGAATGGAATTAGTGACGCCGCAACAGAAATAATTTGTTGTGGTGATACATCCATATATTGAACTTCAGCAGAAGCTTTTAATGTAAATTCATTTTTATGACGACAGTTAACTAAATCTTGAAGCAACTTATTGCTGCTATCACGTTCAGCATTTGCCTGAGCGATAACAAAGTTACCCTCTTCAATTGCTGACAAATAGTCAATATCATCTGTCACTAAACCGTCAATAACTTTGCGGTATGGTGTTTCTAAGAAACCAAAGTCATTAGTACGTGCGTAACAAGAAAGCGAGTTGATCAAACCAATGTTTGGACCCTCTGGCGTTTCGATTGGACAAACACGACCGTAATGCGTTGGATGTACATCTCGTACTTCAAAACCAGCACGTTCACGGGTTAAACCACCCGGCCCTAAGGCAGAAATACGACGCTTATGCGTTACTTCTGATAACGGGTTGTTTTGATCCATAAACTGTGACAATTGTGATGAGCCAAAGAACTCTTTCACTGCCGCAGAAATTGGCTTAGCATTGATTAAATCTTGTGGCATGATTGCATCTAAGTCACCAAGACTTAAGCGCTCACGTACCGCACGTTCTACACGAACAAGACCAACTCGGAATTGGTTTTCAGCCATTTCGCCAACTGAACGAATACGACGGTTACCTAAGTGATCGATATCATCTACTTCACCTTTACCGTCACGAATACCAATTAAGGTCTTCATTACTGAGATAATGTCTTCTTTAGACAAAATACCAGTACCAACATCGTCTGCATTGCCAACACGACGGTTGAACTTCATACGACCTACCGTTGATAAGTCATAACGTTCTGATGCGAAGAATAAGTTAGAGAACAATCCTTCAGCAGCGTCTTTTGTTGGTGGCTCGCCTGGACGCATCATGCGGTAAACTTCAACTAAAGCTTCAAGCTTGTTAGTTGAACTATCAACACGAAGTGTATCTGACATATATGAACCAACATCAAATTCGTTCATGTATAAAGTAGATAATACTTTATGGCCCGCTTGGCTAAGCTCGGCTAATAATTCTAAAGTGATAATTGCGTTTGCTTCAGCAATTACTTCACCTGTAGATTTGTCGATGTAAGCTTTTGATAAAACACGACCAACGATATAATCTGCTGGTACTTCTAGCTTATCTAATTTAGCTTTTGATAAAGCGCGAATGTGGCGTGCAGTAATACGACGGCCAGACTCAACTAAAACTTCACCCTTTTTGATTGAAATATCAAAAATAGCTGTTTCACCACGAAGACGTTCAGGGATAAGATCCATGATCAACTTATCACCTTTAATGGTGTAATCAGTTGTGTCATAGAACATCGCTAGAATTTCTTCTGTAGAATATTCTAATGCACGTAAGATAATTGACGCTGGTAATTTACGACGTCTATCTATACGAACAAATAAGTTATCTTTTGGATCGAATTCAAAGTCTAACCATGAACCGCGGTAAGGAATAACGCGTGCGTTATATAATACTTTACCCGATGAGTGAGTTTTACCTTTATCGTGATCAAAGAATACACCTGGAGAACGATGTAATTGTGAAACGATAACACGCTCAGTACCATTGATTACGAAAGTACCGTTATCTGTCATCAACGGGATTTCGCCCATGTACACTTCTTGCTCTTTGATATCTTTAACAGTACCTGCTGCGGCTTCTTTATCGTATACCACTAAACGTAATTTTACGCGTAATGGTGCAGAATAAGTCACACCACGAATTTGACATTCTTTAACGTCAAATAATGGTTCACCTAAACGATAGCTTACATATTGTAATTCTGAGCTACCTGAATAAGCTTTAATTGGGAAAATAGAACGAAAAGCAGCCTCTAGACCGGTTTCACCTGTTGCATCAATATCAATAAACTTGCGGAAAGAATCGAGTTGAATGGACAACAAGAATGGATATTCCATTACTTGTGCACTTTTACCAAAGTCCTTTCTAATTCGCTTTTTCTCAAAGTATGAGTAAGCCATGGGGTTCCTCAGCTTGCTGGTTATGGCCAAATCTGCCCACTGAGCGAAGCTCAGTTAGACAGGTTATGCTGTAATATTTACGTCTAAATATTACTAGATGATTCTCTAATAATTAGAAAAATCACCTAAACGCTAATAATACGTTACTAAAGAATGAAAAAAATTTATTCTCTAACAACAAAAGCGCAAAAAGGCCGGTGACGTTTAAATCACCAGCCATGCCTTTTCAGGCAAATAATCTGTTTAAAAACAGATTATTTGATCTCAACAGAAGCACCAGCTTCTTCAAGAAGTTTCTTAAGTTCTTCAGCTTCAGCTTTTTCTACGCCTTCTTTGATCGCTTTAGGAGCAGATTCAACTAAGTCTTTAGCTTCTTTAAGGCCTAAACCTGTAGCGCCACGAACTGCTTTGATTACTGCAACTTTCTTCTCACCGAAGCTAGTCATAACAACATCAAATTCAGTTTGTTCTTCAGCAGCTTCAGCAGGTCCAGCAGCTGCAACAGCAGCAGAAGCAGAAACACCAAATTTTTCTTCCATTGCTTCGATTAAAGCAACAACGTCCATTACTGACATTTCAGCAACTGCGTTTAAGATATCGTCTTTAGAAATAGACATACTATAATTTCCTAATTTTTAATAAACAGGCCATTTTTACTTTTCTTATTAAGTAATAGAGCACTGTTTGAAATAACTATAAATACAAAAAGCTTGGTTATAAGCAAAAAGCTTATATAACCTATGCAGCTTCCTGTTCTTTCTGATCGCGTATAGCAGCAAACGTGCGGGCTAATTTGCCTGCAGATGCTTCTTTCATAACGCTCATCAAACGTGAAATCGCTTCGTCGTAAGTAGGTAGCTTAGCTAACATATTTACGTCTACTGCGTTACCTTCAAATGCAGCTGCTTTTAATTCAAAGTTTTCGTTAGCTTTAGCGAAATCTGAGAATAAACGTGCAGCAGCACCTGGGTGTTCACTTGAAAAAGCAATTAATGAAGGACCTTTAAATACGTCAGAAACACATTCAAATTCAGTACCTTCTACTGCACGACGTGCTAATGTGTTACGGACAACTTTCATCCATACGCCATTTTCACGTGCTTGCTTACGCAATACAGTAATTGCTTCAACTGCAACACCACGGGCATCCGCGATTACAACTGAGTGAGCGCCATTAGCAGCTTCTTGAACTTCAGCAACAATTGCTTTTTTGTCATCAAGATTGATAGCCATTGGCTTTAACTCCTGGTTCAGACCGGTAAAAAGTACCGGTATTTACAATCCTTAGCTAATAATTACTTACTAGCTAAGCCATAACGGCGAGGACCAGAAAAATCTAGGAAATATCTGGGTAATCACCATCTACGTAGGATAAATTAAGTAGTTAAATCAGAAGAAATAACTACACCTACGGTCTTGGACGGGGGTTGTGTATTTATCAGTAATTGATACTGAAAATTGCACAACTCCTACCAAAATTTAAGGGGCGAAATTATAGATTATAATTTCGCCCTTGTAAAGATTCAATACACAAAACTTTACTCAATAATATTATACGTAATAAATTACAGGTAATATTAAGCTTGAGTTAGTGTTGCTTGGTTGACGACAACGCCGGCACCCATAGTTGTAGAAAGAGAAACTTTCTTCAAGTATTGACCTTTAGCATTTGCAGGTTTTGCTTTTTTAAGCGCTTCAAGCAATGCTTCTAAGTTTTCTTGCAATTGTGCAGGTTCGAAATCAGCCTTACCAATAGTAGTATGGATGATACCGTTCTTGTCGTTGCGGTAACGGATCTGACCAGACTTAGCGTTTTTAACAGCGCCAGCTACGTCAGGAGTTACTGTACCAACTTTAGGGTTAGGCATTAAACCACGTGGGCCTAAGATTTGACCTAGTTGACCAACAACACGCATTGCATCAGGAGAAGCAATAACAACGTCGAAGTTCATTTCGCCAGCTTTTACTTGCGCAGCTAAATCGTCCATACCTACAACGTCAGCACCAGCTGCTAAAGCTTTCTCTGCGTTTGCACCTTGTGTAAATACAGCAACACGTACATCACGGCCAGTACCATTTGGTAATACTGTAGCGCCACGAACGTTTTGATCTGATTTACGAGCATCAATACCAAGATTTACTGCAACATCTACGCTTTCACGGAAGTTAGCAGTAGCAAATTCTTTTAATAAAGAAACAGCTTCGTTGATATCATATTCTTTTAATACGTCTACTTTTTCACGGATAAGACGAGCGCGTTTTGATAATTTAGCCATTGATTAGTCCTCTACCACTAAACCCATTGAACGAGCAGAACCCGCAATGGTACGCACTGCAGCTTCAAGTGAACCAGCAGTTAAATCAGGTTCTTTTGTCTTAACGATTTCTTCAAGTTGAGCTGTAGTAACAGTTCCAACTTTATCAGTGTTAGGACGACCAGAGCCGCTTTTGATTCCAGCAGCTTTTTTCAATAAGAAAGAAGCAGGTGGAGTTTTTGTTTCGAAAGTAAACGAACGGTCACTATATACAGTAATTACTACTGGAACCGGAGCGCCTTTTTCTAAAGAATCTGTTTTCGCATTGAACGCTTTACAGAATTCCATGATGTTAACACCATGTTGACCTAATGCAGGACCAACTGGTGGTGACGGGTTAGCTGCACCAGCAGCTACTTGTAGCTTGATTAAAGCTTGGACTTTCTTAGCCATTTTAAAATACCTTTAGTTTGGGTAGTTAACGCAATTAACTTAGCATTAAGTTGGAATTCACCATCTCGACACAAAGTTTTCGCTTCCCTGTTTACAAAATTCGCTTTAAAAACAATTGTTTTCACAACAGAATAAAGCGCATTTAGTGCGCGCTAAAAATAAGCGGCAGCGGATTATATATTAACCACCTATCTCATTTCAAGCGCTTTTATTGTTACCTGAAAAATAGTCACACGTTCAAATCATGTCGCATCACTTTTTTCCCTGTAAAATCAGCGTTTTTCAGCTACTTTATTCGTAGTTGATATGGTTGCTTCAATGCGGCGATTTTGTTCGTGAGCTTCAGCTGTATTATCTGTATTGAGTAATTCGCTTTCACCATAACCTATCGCACTTAAACGACTTGCATCAACACCAAAGTCATTAATTAACACATCAACAACAGCCTGAGCACGCTTAGCAGATAAAGTCTGGTTATATGCAGCACTTCCTTTTGCTGAACTATGCCCTTTAATGGTTAAACTAAGATCTGGGTAAGCTTCCATAAATTTAGCAACTTTAACCATAATTGGTTTGTATTTGTCTTTAACTACGGCTTTATTACTATCAAAGTTAATAAGTAACTCAACTGTATCTTGCGCTTCAGTAAAAACAGTACAACCTACTTCATTTACTTTGTCTGTTGCAGGAGTATTAGCACAATTATCTTTGCTATCTAACACGCCGTCGTTATCACTATCTAATTCAGCAATAGGAGCCACAACAGCAACAGGTGCAACAACTGCAGCGGCTTTAACTGGCTCACTACGCTTTATTTCAGCTTTTTGTGTACCAAAGAAATAGATGAAACCTAACTTAGCAGAAACATCGGTGTAATTATCTTCAAACTGGTAGTGACCTTTTCCTTCAAAATAAAGCGCCATATTTTTGCTTAAATAATGACGGTATCCAGCACCTAACGCTGCAGAAAGATTTGATTCCTCAACATCTAAAACATCAGCACCACCAACGACATAAAAACTCTCTTTGAATGGGAAATATAATAAATCTAGTGCGATACTTTTTCCTGAGGCTAAATTAGCGTTATGATTCTCAGCAACTGGATTAAAGTGCGTATAAGATAATCTCGTTTCAAATAATTCTGAAAGACGGTAACCACCTTCAACACCTAAGCCTGAAGCATGGTCAATTGATGAATTGGCATTAGCATTAAATTGACGGTCTTCATCTGTTTTCAAGTACATGGCATGACCACCAAGATATACTTTGCCAACTAAACTTTCAGCACTTGGCTGCTCGGCAGCTGATAATGATAAAGAAAAAATTGATAAACCGATAAATTGGCTTATTTTTGAAACTGATAAGTAGCGCATTACAAATTATCCCTATAAATGTAGTCGAATGATTGGTTTTTTAACGGCGCATATTTTAATCGTTTTTCACTCATGTTGCAGCATTTAGTTATCAAAATGTATTAATATCTTGCAAATTGTGATGAAAAACACGCTGACAAGCTGAATTTCATGCTATAGACAACCGATTTCGATATATTGGCTAAAACCTCTTACATTTAATAATTTGATTTTAGTTATAATGCCCACATAAAAATGTCAGTCCCATTATGCCTAGGTTTCATATGTCTCTATTTGCACACAGCAGCAAACTACAAAGGTTTGTTGAAAGTGAAAAATTCCAAAATTTTATTATTTTCCTCATCCTCTTTAATGCAATTAGTCTGGGTCTTGAAACAAGTCAGTTTGGTAAAGCCAATACTGGTCTTCTACACACTATAGATACGACCATACTAGTACTGTTCACCATAGAGCTGTTATTAAAATTTATTGTTTATCGAAAGCAGTTTTTTCGTTCAGGTTGGAACTGGTTTGATTTTATAATCGTTGCCACTTCTTGGGCGCCTACAAGCGGTGCATTATCAGTTTTACGCGCCTTTAGAATATTAAGGGTTTTACGCTTACTTTCTGTCGTTCCGCAAATGCGCCGTGTGATCGGCGCACTCGGACATTCATTACCAGGTATGGCTTCAGTAGTTGGCGTCTTAAGCATTATCTTTTATGTCTCTGCAGTACTAACCACTAAAATATTTGGTACCCATAGTGATGCGAACATGCAGGAATGGTTTGGTAACATTGGTGCTTCTGCTTACACCCTATTTCAGGTAATGACATTAGAAAGTTGGTCTATGGGGATAGTTCGTCCAACGATGGAGTTATTTCCTCTTTCTTGGCTATTCTTCGTACCCTTTATCATTATTACCAGCTTCGCGGTTCTTAACTTATTTATTGGTATTATCGTTGATGCGATGCAAGTTATGCATGAAGAAGAAGGTAAACCTAAACAAGTCATAGCAACTAAAGAAGATATGATAATGCTTGAGCAAAAAATAGATAAGCTAAGTCAATTACTACATAGTAAATCAGAGCCTAATAAATAGTAGGATAAAATATTATCTTATGTGATTAAAGTATTACCAAATCGATAGCGATAAGTTAAGGTTATCTTTATAAAAAATATAATCTTACGGTAAAAAAATGACATCGGTCACCCTTTATTCTTATTTATGTAAATTACTGCTACTTGCTATGATGATCCTTATCTCCGCTTGTAGCAACACACCACAACCAAGCAACCCACCGACCCTAGCTAAGGCTAATATTTATATTAACCAGCTGGCTTTTGATATCCAAGCGCCCAAACAGGCTGTGATTGTTTTACCTATAGGTGAAATAGCGACGCGATTTATTGTTTACCAGGGCTCAAACATGATTTATCAAGGTAAGCTCACTTCTCAACCAAGCTTCACCGAATGGGGACAAGGTGCTCACTACTACCTCGCTGATTTTTCTCAAGTAAAACGAAGAGGTGAATTTCATATAGTAGTAAACACACGCAAGCAACAACTAGCTTCCTCAACATTTGCCATTAAACATAATGCTTACTTTGCCCTTACAGCTAAGTCACTAGTTAATTACTTTAAAGCAAGTCGACACTCTAGTCCGATAGATGAATCTATTCGCATCAATGGTACGGAGCGTTATGTTAACGTTTCAGGTGGTTGGGTTAATTCAGGAGGGGATCAGGGTAAACACTTAAGTCAGCATAGTGAATCTAATGTTTTAGTATCACAACAAGGAGCTATAGCTGCATGGGCGATGGCAAAATCTTATGATAGTTTATATAGGTTATACGATCGTAAAGCGTTAACACTCGCACTCGCCGAAGAAGTTATTTGGGGTGCTGATTACTTACATAGAATATTAGACACCGAAGGTTATTTTTATAGCAATATTTACGACCGACGAGGTTTGGCTGAAGAACGTATAATTACCGGCTATGAAGGACCTGAAGCAGAATTTAATACTAATTTTCAAGCTGCCTTTCGTGAGGGCGGAGGCATGGCTATTGCCGCACTAACCCGAGCACATGAACTCAGTAATAAAACAGGCGTTCAAGGTGAGTTTTCTGCAAAGCAGTATTTAATTGACGCTGAACGAGCTTTTGCCCATTTACAAAAGAACAACCTACGTTATGTCGACAATGGTAAAGAAAACATTATCGATGATTATACTGCGCTTATTGCCGCGACTGAGCTTTATCGCATAACAAAAAAATCACAATATTTAAAAGCCGCGCGCCACCGTGCTCATAACTTAAATAACAGAATGACATCCCAAGGTTGGTTTGTCAGCGATGATGACGAAAGACCTTTTTATCATGGTGTTGAAGCCGGTCTCCCTATTATTGCCTTGGTCGACTATTTAGCAATAGAGCGGAACCGACAAATTAACACTAAAACTAAACGAACAATTAAACTGTCACTGGATTATCAACTTGCCTTAAACTCCCAAGTTGCTAACCCATTTAATTTAGCGCGCCAAACATTTAAAACCAAAAAGGGTAGTCAGTACTCGAAACAAAAGGAAGGTTTTTTTATCCCGCATACTAATGAAAACAGCTATGCTTGGCAGGGTGAAAACTCTCGTTTGGCCTCACTAACGGCTGCAGCAGTATGGGGAGGTAAAATCACTCACAGTAATAAACACGGAGCTTTTGGTATCAATGATGAACTCGCTTATTTTGCACAAAGCCAAATTGATTGGATTTTAGGTAAAAACCCTTACCAAGTGAGTATGTTGTATGGCTTTGGCGTTAATAATCCACCACACACTAAAAGTGCTGGGACTATGTTAAATGGCGGCATTTCAAATGGTATTACTGGCGCCACACTAGGCTTAGATGGCAGCGGTATTACCTGGGCACAAGGGCCTGATGCTTCTAATTGGCGCTGGACTGAGCAATGGTTACAAAATTCTACTTGGTATTTATTAGCCATGACAGCAATGACTGAGTAATTCACATGAACGGGCTCGGTTATTTTCCTGAGTCCGTCACCCCTATTTAGCCCTCTTGTTCATATATTTATGAGTAGAATACTTTGCTCAATACCATGATGACTGCATCGTTTTATTGAACGGCTGCCCATTGGGCGATGATTGATTAATGTGTACTATCCTCCCTTTATTCTAACAAATATAATTATACTTCAGAGTGTTAAATTTCGATTTAAAGGCAAAAAAAAACGCTTGCACAAGGCAAGCGTTTCTATATCAAGTTGGGCTGAGTCGCTGCTTAGCTACCCTTTTCAACTTGACCAAATTCTAAATCAACTGGCGTTGAACGACCGAAAATAAGTACTGAAACTTTAATACGGTTTTTCTCGTAATCAAGCTCTTCAACCACACCATTAAAGTCAGCAAATGGTCCGTCGATAACACGGATAACTTCGCCTGGTTCAAACAATGTTTTAGGCTTCGGCTTATCTGTTTCTTCAAGACGTTGTAGAATACGATCCGCTTCTTTTTGAGTAATAGGCGCTGGACGGTCACTTGTACCACCAATAAAGCCTAGTACACGTGGTACGCTTTTCACTAAATGCCAAGCATCAACGTCCATTTCCATTTGTACTAAAACGTATCCAGGGAAAAATTTACGAGAACTTTTACGCTTTTGACCAGCACGCATCTCCACTACTTCTTCAGTAGGGACTAAAATCTCACCAAACTTATCTTCTAAGCCGTGGATTCCAATGTGCTCTTTCAATGTTTTTTGAACGCGACCTTCATAACCTGAAAATGCTTGTACTACATACCAACGCAATTTCGGGTTTCTATTGACTTGATTTTCTGCATTTTCTGCCGCTGAAATCTCTTCTGGGTTATTTTCTTCTGACATATTTTCTTCAGACATAACTAAACCTGCATACCTGTAACTAAACCAACTAACCAGAATAGAACAGAGTCTAATCCCCAAAGTAGCAATGACATTAATAACGTCACTACTAATACAATACCTGTCGTTTGTACGGCTTCTTGGCGTGTTGGCCAAACAACTTTACGTACTTCAGTACGAGCTTCTTTTGCAAATATAGCAGCATTACGACCTTTTTCAGTTTGTAATGCAATTAAACCAGCAATACCAACCATGACTACAACAGCCACTGCTCTAATTAATACTGACTCTTCACCGTAAACGTAATTACCCGCAACAGCACCAGCTAAAAGTAAGAATATAACTCCCCACTTTACCGCATCGAAAGAACTGCTTGGTTGCTCTTCTGTACTTGCATTCATAATTCTATTCCGTATTTATCTACTTTCTAATAACGTGACTTGTAAGTACAAGTCACTAAAACACAGGTGATTTACCTATGTTTACTCAAAATGGCAGGGGTGGAGAGACTCGAACTCCCAACCATCGGTTTTGGAGACCGCTGTTCTACCAATTGGAACTACACCCCTGCAACAGATTTGAATTATACTGATGCACGGGCAAAGGTAAAGAGTAAAGGTCATTTTTTTTCGTGTTTATGGTTCGTTCGACTGTTTTATCTACAAAGTGCTAGTAAACTAGCCGGTTATACCAAGTGTTCATTATATAATTGAAAATGGGCAGGGGTTCTTTTGAGCGTAATAATTAAGTTTGCTTAACAATTGCGCTAATTGATTACGGCAAATACATAGAGCACCAACATTATTCATTTATGCTGGCGCTCTTATTTACTAGTTTTCAGTTGCAGTCTGTCTCTTAATGCTACCGAAACTTAAATTACAAAAGCGGAATTTATCAGGATACGGAAAAACATCCTTATAAATACCATTAGCGACATCTTGCTGACATTGCTGCCAATAGGCAGCAGTTAATAGATCTTCGTGATGTATTTTAAATGCTTTGAGGTAATTTGGATTGGCCAATGCAAATGTAGCCAGTTCTTCAGGAAACATATCGCCAGGCATTACGCTATACCAAGGTTCAGCAGCATATAGTTGTTCCTCAGTCACCGCTTTAGGTTTTACTCTAAAGTTGATTTCATTCATATAAGCTATTTCGTCATAATCATAAAAAATCACTCGCCCATGGCGTGTCACACCAAAGTTTTTGAGTAACATGTCACCAGGAAAAATATCTGCGGAGATTAGCTGTTTAATGGCTTGACCATAGCCGAATAAGGCGTCATCAATCTTTTGCTGTGCCTTATTTTTAAGGGCATCCATCAGGTATAGATTAAGCGGCACCATTCGACGTTCTATATATAGATGTTCAATAATAATAAGTTCATCTTCACCTTCACCCTCATAGCGGATAATTGACGGGGCTACTTTTTGAAGTTCAGCTAAAAGCTCTTCATTAAAACGCGACTTAGGAAAGGCTACCTCTGAATATTCCATAGTATCGGCCATTCGACCCACTCTGTCATGTAACTTAACTAGACGATATTTTCCTTTTACATCTTTCTTGGTTATGTTTTTACTGGGTGAAAACTTATCTTTGATGATTTTAAAAACATAAGGGTATGAGGGCAGGGTAAATACAGACATCACCATACCTTTAATACCAGCAGCTAATTCAAATTGGTCATTACTGCTATCGAGGTGGTTTAGAAAATCTCGATAAAACTGTGTTTTTCCTTGTTTATGAAAGCCAATAGCAGAATATAAATCAGCCTTAGTTTTATGCGGCATTAGTCCCTGTAAGAAGTTAACTAGAGCATAAGGATGTTCACAATCAACAAAAAAGTAAGCGCGAGCAAAACCAAAAACAACCGCCATACTTTCACTACTGGTAAGTAATGCATCTATATACAAACCACCCTTTTCATTATTAAGTACGGCAATGATGAACGGCGTTTCTCCTGCTGGCGATAATACTCGACCAATGAGGTAAGCGCCTTTATTTCGATAAAAGGTAAAGTTCAGAATATCAAACTTCAAATCTTCTAATTTAACACGGGTTTTATGGGCTTTTCGGCGAAAGGTATTAATAAGTGCATCAACATCACGATCAAGATCTTCAAAAGGGATCACTGTTCTATGACTATTCATAATGTCACAAATGGTTTGTTTTAGGCCGAGCTCTTTCGGCTGATAAGATGTGTAGATCTCAGGCTGTGTTTTATCATCTAGACGGTGCGCGGTACTTTCGACATAAATATAATCGTTGTGATAATACTTACGCTCGAATAAGTGGCAAAAAACAGAGTTATAAAAAGTTTCAGCTAACTCTGGTTGTTTATGGTTGATTAATAAATCAGAGTAAACGGCTTTAATTCGTTGCCATAAAGCATCATCAAGAGAACAAATGTTAAAGTCATCTTTTATTTCATTAAACGTTTCTTTTACGCGTTCGTCATAAAAATTGGTTCTTGCTCTAGCGGAACGATGAATCTCATTCCATTGACATTGTTGAAACCGATTTCGGGCTGATTGAGTAATTTCAGTAAAAATTGCAAAATGGCGTTCAAAACCATTAATAATTTTATTAGCTATAGTAAGCGCAAGTTCATCTTTCATAGGGCAATTAACTCTTTAGTCGATTTAAGTAAGGGCATGTCATGAATGCTTATTTACCAACATACACTAAAAGCTCAATTACAGAGATAATTTTCCTAAATACTGGCTATAACAAGCAATAATGTTGTTTCAACACAAGTTTGTTCTCTGATCTACGCTCTTAAGTTTTAAAAGTCTCGAATTAACTTGCTATCAATGGCGTGCAGCTCTAAAATTACGCCCTTTTTAAAGCGGAAAAATAGCCAATATCATGCGTGTTTCAGACTTTTCTTTTGATTTACCCGAAGCCCTTATTGCTCGATACCCAAAAGCCGAGCGTACTGCTAGTCGTTTAATGTCCTTAAACGGTGACTCAGGCGTTATAACTGATGGTGTTTTTACCGATATTGTCGCGCAATTGAACTCAGGTGATTTACTCGTTTTTAATAATACTCGTGTGATCCCTGCCAGAATGTTTGGTCAAAAAGCCAGTGGTGGAAAAATTGAAGTATTGGTAGAGCGAATTGTCGACCAGCACACAGCACTCGCTCATATTCGTGCAAGTAAGTCCCCTAAAGTTGGCAACGAACTTTTCTTAGGTAATGAAGATAGTGACGTAAAAATTACAGCGACTATGGTGGCACGCCATGGTGCGCTTTTTGAATTAAAGTTTAATGGTGATGAATCAGTGCTAACTATTTTAGAAAAAATAGGGCATATGCCATTACCACCTTATATTGATAGACCCGATGAAGACAGTGATAAAGAACGTTATCAAACCGTTTACAATGAAAAACCAGGTGCGGTGGCAGCGCCAACAGCGGGTTTACATTTTGATGAAGCTTTATTAGAAAAAATTAAAGCCAAAGGCGTTGAATTAGCATTCGTTACTTTGCATGTTGGTGCTGGTACTTTTCAACCGGTTAAAGTTGATGAGATTGCTGATCACATTATGCACGCTGAGTATGTTGAAGTATCAGATGAAGTAGTTGCGCAAATAAATAAAACTAAAGCGGCGGGTGGAAGAGTTGTTGCGGTTGGAACAACTTCAGTACGCTCACTCGAAAGTGCAGCCAAAGTTGCACAAGATAAAAATGAATCATTAAGCGCTTTTTATGGGGATACCGATATATTTATCACCCCAGGTTATCAGTTTCAAATAATCGATGCGTTGGTAACCAATTTCCACTTGTCTGAATCAACGTTACTTATGTTAGTCAGTGCATTTTCTGGTTATGACCATATTATGTCTGCCTATCAACACGCGATAAGCCAAGAATACCGATTTTTTAGTTATGGTGATGCTATGTTCTTAACTAAACAAGAGTTAAGTAATAGCTAACTAAGCAAGATACGCCGTAAACGTTATAGAAAAAACACTATTTATTAAACCAACACCGCCAGCCTGTTTAGCTAGTGGGTGAGAGAGAAAATTTATGACTGAAACAGTAAAAAATAAAATGAAATATGACCTAATTACCACTGATGGTAAAGCACGACGTGGTCGATTAACCTTTGATCGTGGTGTGGTAGAAACACCTGCATTTATGCCCGTTGGCACTTATGGCACGGTTAAAGGCATGAAAGCTGAAGAAGTTGCAGCGACTGGTGCTCATATCATCTTAGGTAATACCTTTCACTTAATGTTACGTCCAGGCACTGATATCATTGAACAGCATGGTGGCTTGCATGAATTTATGAATTGGAAAGGCCCTATTTTAACTGATTCTGGCGGTTTCCAAGTATTCAGTTTAGGAAAAATGAGTAAAATCACTGAAGAAGGTGTTCGTTTTAGCTCACCAGTGAATGGTGAAAAAATTATGCTAACGCCAGAGCGTTCAATGGAGGTTCAGCGTAGTTTAAATTCCGACATAGTAATGATTTTTGATGAGTGTACGCCGTACCCTGCAACTCATAAAGAATCAAAAGACTCAATGGAACTATCGCTTCGTTGGGCGCAGCGTTCCAAAGATGCTCATGGCGATAGCCCGAATGCATTATTTGGTATAGTGCAAGGCGGCATGTATGAAGATTTACGTGAAGTTTCAGTTGCTGGTTTAAAAGCAATTGAGTTTGATGGCTATGCCATTGGTGGCTTATCAGTAGGTGAGCCAAAAGCAGACATGGTTCGAATATTAGATCATACCGCGCCCTTGATACCTAAAAATAAGCCCCGATATCTTATGGGAGTAGGAAAGCCTGAAGATTTAGTTGAAGGTGTCCGCCGTGGTATAGACATGTTTGATTGCGTAATGCCGACTCGTAATGCCCGCAATGGCCATTTATTTGTAAATACCGGTGTTATTAAGATCAGAAATGCTAGCCATAAAACGGATACGGCACCACTAGATGATACTTGTGACTGTTATACCTGTAAGAATTATTCTCGTGCTTATTTACATCACCTAGACAAGTGTAAAGAAATTTTGGGTTCACAGTTAAATACCTTACATAACCTTCATTTTTATCAAAAAGTGATGCAAGGTTTGCGTGATGCCATTGAGCAAGGTAAATTAGACGCCTTTGTAGAAGAGTTTTACGCTTTACGTGGTTTACCTGTGCCAGCATTAGCAGAAGGTAGTAAGCAAGTTTAGCTTTAAACTTTAGCTTTAAACCATTAAAGAGTTTTGTTAAATCCAGTGGCTTGGTACTTTGAGGAACTTTCGTTTAATTGAAAGGAAAATGCACGGAGCTGACGTTAGTCAGTGAGTACCTTTGACAAATCAATTGAGCGAAAGAGCAATGAAATACAAAATCACTAACTAATTTATAATTAAAAATAAGAAGTAGAGGAATATATGAGTTTATTTATCAGTAAAGCACATGCCGCAGCGGCACCAGCAGCAGCCGGTGGCGGAATGGAAATGATCATTATGCTAGCCGTTTTTGGTTTAGTATTCTTTTTTATGATCTATCGTCCACAAGCGAAACGCGTAAAAGAGCATAAAGGCTTAATGTCTTCGTTAGGTAAAGGCGATGAAGTGTTAACGCAAGGCGGCATTGTTGGAAAAATCGTTAAAGTATCTGATGAAAAAGATTTTATCGTTGTTAGCATTAGCGAAGGTACTGAAGTTACAGTACAGAAAAATGCTATTAATGCCGTACTTCCAAAAGGCACAATGAAATCATTGTAGCAGCTTATCTCATTGCCATTTAATACAGTAACTGCATCGGAAATACTCATTGACATGCGTCAACTGCGTGTTTCCTTTTTGTTACTGTAATAATTGGCTGCGAGCTCAGTACTACAGTAACAATTGTTAGCTAAAACCTATCAATTGTTAAGTAGAGTGAACAGCTTGTTCGCGCAAAAAGAAATAAATAAAAAGGACACATTGTGTTAAACAAATACCCTTTATGGAAGACACTAATGGTGGCAATGATTGTCGCTTTAGGTGCGCTCTATGCTACACCAAACCTATATGGCGAATCACCTGCGGTGCAAGTTTCAGGTCTACGTGGCGTTGAAGCAGATGCAGCTACGCTTGATAGTGTTAAAGCTCATTTAGAAGAAAGTAAACTGAGCTATGACAGTATAGCTTTAGAGAAAGGCCAAATATTAACGCGCTTTAAAAATACTGAAGATCAGCTTAAAGCTCGTGATGTCCTCGATGATAATTTAGGTAAAAAGTTTTCGGTTGCCTTAAACTTAACGCCTAATACGCCAGATTGGTTAGCAGCAATTGGCGGTACGCCAATGAAGTTAGGTTTAGATTTAAGTGGTGGTGTTAGCTTCTTGATGGAAGTTAATATGAAAGAAGCCATCAATAAAGCTAAAGTTGGTATGGTGAGTGATTTTCGTGGTGATTTACGCAATGAAAAAATTCGTTACCGTAGTGTTAAAGAAGCTAATAATTCAGTAGTCGTTGTTTTTAGAAAAATTGAAGATTTAGAAGCCGGACAATCATTACTTAAAAAACGTTACCGTGATTTATTACTAAGCACAGATGACGATACGCTAACGCTCACAGCAAAAATGACTGAGCCGAAGCTAAAAGAGATTCGTGAATATGCTTTACAGCAAAACATCACTATTATTCGAAATCGTGTGAATGAGCTGGGTGTTGCAGAGCCACTTGTCCAGCGCCAAGGTAAAAAACACATTGTTATCGAATTACCGGGTGTCCAAGATACGGCTAAAGCGAAAGAAATTCTCAATGCCACAGCGACAATCGAGTTTAGACTCGTTGATACTGAAGGTGACTTATCTAATGCCTTAAACGGCCGTGTGCCAGCAAACTCTATCTTATTAAAAGATAAAGATGGTAGACCAAGTCTATTGAAAAAACGCGTAATGTTAACAGGTGATCATATCACCGATGCTAAGTCGGGTTTTGATGAGTATTCACGTCCACAAGTGAATATATCACTTGATAGTGCTGGTGGCTCTAAAATGTCTAGTGGCACCAAAAGCAATATTGGTAAGCCAATGGCAACGGTATTTATTGAATACAAAGCTACTGACAAAAAAGATGCCGAAGGCAATATTATCTTTGAAAAAGTTCAAGAGATTATCTCTGTTGCTACTATTCAATCTCGTTTAGGTAAAACGTTCCGTATTACAGGCGCAGGAAGTGCCGCAGAAGCGCATAATCTTGCCTTATTATTACGTGCGGGTGCTTTGATTGCTCCAATTACTATTGTAGAAGAGCGCACCGTCGGTCCTACTTTAGGTGCTGAAAACGTAAAACTTGGTTTCGAAGCTATCTTGATGGGTTTTGGTTTAGTCTTTATCTTCATGATGGTTTATTATCGCGCCTTTGGTGTGGTAGCTAACCTTGCCTTAGGTGCAAACTTGGTCTTAATTGTTGGTGTAATGTCAATGATTCCAGGTGCTACGCTAACCTTACCGGGGATGGCGGGTATCGTATTAACTGTTGGTATGGCAGTTGATGCCAACGTACTTATTTTTGAACGTATCCGTGAAGAAATTCGCGAAGGTAAAACGATTCAACAATCAATTCATCAAGGTTATGATGCAGCATTTTCAACGATCATTGATGCCAATATTACTACCTTAATTGCCGCATTAATCTTGTTTGCCATTGGTACAGGACCTGTTAAAGGTTTTGCTGTGACATTGTCTATCGGTATCATTACTTCAATGTTTACCTCTGTCATTGCATCACGCACCATTGTTAATGCAGTTTGGGGCGGTAAACGTCTTGACAAGCTTTCGATATAGTAAGGGCAGGAATTAAAATTATGCAAATTTTACGCTTAAAAGAAACTGTCGCCTTTATGAGCTATCGCAAGATAGCCCTTATATTTAGCGCCATATTAATGATTGCTTCAATCGCCTCTCTAGCCACTAACAAACTAAACTTTGGTTTAGATTTTACTGGCGGTACCTTGATTGAAGTGGGTTTTCAGGAAGCAGCAGATCTAGAAACGCTTCGTGAAGTGATGAAAACTAACGGTTTTGCTGATGCGAAAGTACAATTTTATGGCAGTAGCCGTGATGTTGTTATTCGTTTAGGTTTACGTGATGACGTTAAAGCTGAAATGCTTGGTAATGAAGTACTTGATGTCTTACAAGGTGCTACAGGTCAAACGGTTGATATGCGTCGTATTGAGTTCGTTGGCGCAAGCGTTGGTGATGAATTAGCAGAGCAGGGTGGTTTAGCTATGCTAACAGCACTTATCTGTATTTTGATTTACGTCGCTTTTCGATTTGAATGGCGCTTTGCTGTCGGTTCAGTGGTGGCGTTATTTCACGATGTGTTATTAACACTTGGCTTGTTTTCAATCTTGCAACTAGAGTTTGATTTAACAGTACTTGCAGCGATATTAGCTGTTATTGGTTATTCACTTAACGATACCATTGTTGTTTCAGACCGTATTCGAGAAAACTTTAGAAAAATACGTAATAGTGAAGCTGAGGAAATAATTAATATTTCTTTAACACAAACACTCAGCCGTACTTTTATTACCTCAATTACCACACTATTAGTATTAGCTGCTTTGTTTTTCCAAGGCGGAGCACTGATTCATGGTTTTGCTACGGCATTATTATTTGGTGTCTTTGTTGGTACTTATTCTTCAATTTATGTTGCTAGTTTAGTGGCATTATCTTTAGGTATTTCAAAAGAAGATTTGATACCGGAAGTGATTGAAAAAGAAGGCGCGGATCAAGAAGCAATGATGCCTTAAGCATTTTTGTTCTGAAGTAAAAAACCGAGTAACGCAAGTTGCTCGGTTTTTTTTGTTTATGTGTTCTATTTTATCGATAAAGTGTGGCCATATCTTCATTGATGTCGGTAAATATCTTGGCGTGGCGGATAACTTGATAGACTTGGTATTGAGCTTACTGTATGCTGCACGCCCTTTCATGCTGCCAACATTTTCCATTGCGCTGTCAGTATTTGTTTGAAATTTTTTAAAGAGATTACTTATGAGTGATACCCCGACCAGCTTTTCTGATTTAGGTTTATCTGAGGCATTATTAAAAGCGGTGCGTGACAAGGGATATGAAACGCCTTCACCTATCCAAGCACAAGCGATTCCAGCAGTTATTTCTGGACGTGATGTGATGGCTGCAGCACAAACCGGTACAGGTAAGACGGCAGGGTTTACATTACCATTACTACAACGTCTTTCAAGCAGTAAAGGTAACAAGGTTTCTTCAAATAATGTCAGAGCACTAATACTGACACCAACGCGTGAACTTGCGGCACAAATTAGTGAAAGCATCGAAATGTACGGTAAGTATTTAAACTTGCACTCAACTGTCGTTTTTGGTGGTGTGAAAATTAATCCACAGATGATGCGACTTCGTCAAGGTGTTGATGTACTTGTAGCAACCCCTGGTCGTCTTCTTGATTTATATAACCAAAGAGCCGTAAAGTTTAGTCAACTCGAAGTCTTTATTCTTGATGAAGCCGATCGCATGTTAGATATGGGATTTATTCGAGATATTAAAAAATTGATGACAGCTTTGCCAAAAGACCGTCAAAATTTACTATTCTCGGCAACATTTTCACCTGAGATACGTGCATTAGCTAAAGGCATGGTAAATAACCCATTAGAAATTTCAGTTGATGCAGAAAATAGCACAGCAGAAAAAGTGACCCAATGGTTAACTGCGGTTGATAAGAAACGCAAACCTGCCGTGTTAACACATCTCATAAAAGAAAATAATTGGCAGCAAGTGTTAGTATTTACAAAAACTAAACATGGTGCTAATAAGCTAACAAAACATCTTGAAGCAGAAGGGTTAACTGCCGCTGCGATACATGGTAATAAAAGCCAAGGAGCGCGTACGAAAGCGCTTGCTGCCTTTAAAGATGGTTCAGTGAAGATATTAGTAGCAACTGATATTGCAGCACGTGGTATTGATATTGACTTGTTACCACAAGTTGTTAATTTCGACCTACCTAATGTACCTGAGGATTATGTTCATCGTATTGGTAGAACAGCCCGTGCAGGTAATACAGGACAAGCATTGTCTTTAGTGTGTGCCGATGAGTTAGATTTATTGTGGGGCATTGAGCATGTTATTCAGCAGCACATTGAACGTAAAGTTATTGAGAAGTTTATACCTGCAAATGAGTTAGGCGAATCACGTGTTATCAAACCTTTAAAACAGGGTAAGCCACCAAAGTCTGGAAAGTCTCAAGGGGCAGGTAAGAGCAGAGTTGAGCACAAAGATGGTCAACGATCAGGTCGTAACGCTAATGGTAACAATGTCGGTAAAAATAAAGCAAAATCAGGCAATGATTCTTCTCGACGTAAAAAACCTGAATACGATGGTACTGGGCCTAAGCCACGCAGAGCTGTTCGCCCTGCAAAGTAGTGATTAGACATTATTTATATAATTGACTCGTGAGTTGAATCAATTAGTAAAAAGGCTCATGGGGAATAGTTAGTATTCCCCATGAGCCTTTTTTTGTTCTAAACATCGCGCTTTATTAACTTAACCGATTTAACACTATTAATATTTTACGGCGTTAAATAGCCTAAATTAGTGAGTCGTTCACTCGAAAATATTCCCACCACATCACCGATAACTATTAAGCTTGGTGGCGTAATCTTATGTAAAGCAACTAGTTCTGTTAGGTTGGCTAAAGTTCCTTTTATCACTTGTTGATCTTGGTGCGTGCCTTTCCTGATTAATGCTGCTGGTGTATTTATATCTCGACCCGCTTCTATGAGCTGAGCGGAGATTATTGGTAAGCTTTTTATTCCCATGTAAAAAACAATTGTTTGCTCTTTATCATTTAAAGCCTGCCAAGGGAGATCCAATGCACCATTATCTTGCACATTCCCGGTTATGAAGGTGCAGCTTCGTGCAACTTTTCGATGAGTTAGCGGAATGCCTGCATAACTTGTACAAGCGGATGCAGCTGTCATTCCCGGGACAATGTGACAGGCAACGCCATGGCTTAGTATGAATTGAGCTTCTTCAGATCCTCGACCAAAAACGAAGGGATCACCACCTTTTAAGCGTATCACTTTTTTACCTAGTAAAGCATTATCAACCAATAATTGATTGATACCTTCTTGTGGAACTCTATGATCTGCTTGTTTTTTTCCAACATATATTTGTTGGCAATCAGAGGGCAACAACGCCATTATTTCTGCACTGACTAACCTGTCATAGATAACAACTTCAGCTTGCTTGATAAAACGATAAGCTTGAAGAGTTAGTAAATCAGGATCTCCTGGACCAGCCCCAACTAGGGCGACTTCCCCAGCAATAAAGGCTTGTTTGGTGGTATTAATATTTTCCATGGGCTCTCTTAACAATATGTACAAATAACTATATTGATAGTCTAAAGCAAAAAAAGCGCCACAGTGACCTTAATTTACTAAGGTTGCTGTGGCGCTTAATATTATTCTGCTATAACTTAGCTTAACTTTTATACCCGCTCGACTTGAAACGAGCATCTTCAAGTGGAAAGGGTATACAAATATTACTTGCTAAGCGCATCACCTAGATGTGGTCGAATCTCTTTTAAAACATCTTTTAATATACGCGTATTTGCAGCAACAATATTGCCTGAATTCGCATGATTATGGCCGCCAGTAAAGTCAGTAACTAAACCACCTGCTTCAATCACTAATAATTCGCCTGCTGCAGTATTCCATGGTTTAGTGCCAATCTCGAAGAAACCATCTACACGACCTGCTGCTACATAAGCAAGGTCAAGTGCTGTTGAACCAGAACGACGCAAATCTGAAGTACTTTGGAATAAGCTTGAGAACATTGCCATATAAGCAACGCTGTGTTGTTTATGTTTAAACGGGAATCCAGTCGCTAATATAGTGCCTGCAATTTCTTTGTTTTTACTTACACGGATTCTGAAACCGTTTAATTGCGCACCTTTACCACGGCTAGCTGAGAATAACTCACCACGGATTGGGTCAAATACAACCGCTTGGTCTAATTTGCCTTTAACTTTTAAACAAATAGAAATGGCAAAGTGTGGAATGCCTTTGATGAAGTTAGATGTGCCATCAAGTGGATCAATAATCCATTGATAATCATCATCACTGCCTTTTAAAACACCAGACTCTTCACCAATAATAGTGTGATCTGGGTATGATTTACGAATAGTTTCAATAATGGCTTCTTCAGAGCTAATATCAACACTGGTGACGAAATCGTTAGTTCCTTTTGATTCAATTTCAACTTTATCAAGTTGCTCCATAGAGCGAACGATAACTTTACCTGCTGTACGCGCTGCGCGCACGGCAATATTTAGCATGGGATGCATAGTAGTGTACCTATTTGTAAATAATTTTTAAAAGAACTGTACATTCCAAGCAAACATTGTCTTGAAAAGTCTTGAAAATTGAGCGCGCAGATTATAGCAAAAAAAAATCTACTTAGCGATAGAATTATTAAAAAAATGTTTAATAAGTGAACAGTTTGCTCAATCCTTTTCCTATAGAGAAAAAAAAACTATTAAATATCAAATTGCCATAGATAAATATGCCTAATAAGCGTGCTTTTTGTTAGCTACAGCAGTAATCTTCTGTGGTAGAATATTGGCCATCTAGATGGGCTTTATATTAAGCGAACCTATTTATTGTATAACTTAGCGCCTTAGTCGTGAATTTAGTGCAGATTAAAAAAATGACAATAGTTCCACTATTTTTCATTTGTTTTGATATGTACTAGTTTGCTAAAGAGCTTCTGCAGAGGCACTTATACCAATTGGATTAATTTATCGGTCAGCTTAGAGTTACATTAGCGAGCTTAAAACAAGCAAAATGAGTTCTGTCTCTTATACACATCTGACGCTGC
>OJBR01000049.1_pt1 | contig 67714 bp, 54 predicted proteins | sample 1591161 | NCBI WGS metagenome assembly OJBR01 (sample SAMN05416803, study PRJEB24817) | seawater metagenome | isolation source: Sea water | place: Canada:Atlantic | collected 2013-07
CTCTTCAATCAATGCCTTGCCTAAAGGCATTTCTAATTCCAGCTGAAACCTGCATATTCAGGCAGTTTGGGTATATACATAATCTAGAGATCAGGTTAATTATCGACGTGAAATAGTAATCAGTCATGGCACTAATGTACTAGTGTGACAGGATTAGCAAACAGACGTCTTTTTATTCTTTTTATGTTCGTTTTGTATGCGTTACTTCTTATAGAATTACGCTAAAATTTGATCTAGGTCAAATAATTTATCTTTTTGTAATTATAAAAAAGTCATTTAATTCAATGGAGTAATAGCTCTAAAGGGAGTGTGGGCTTTGCTGTGACTCGCTTTGATTAAATTTACTATGGGGATTTATAAAGAGTGGAAAAATTAATAAAAATTGAGAAGGGAAATATATAAAGAAGAAAACAAAAACGCCATATTTATTACCTAATGCATCAGACAATAAATATGGCAAATAAAGTATATTACGAGCTAAATTACATCCAACGACCACTGCGAATAATACCAACGGCAATGCCTTCAATATTAAATTCTTGATTAGCTAAGTCGACTTTAATAGGAGAGAATTCTTCGTTTTCGGCATGTAAATAGACAACATTGCCTTCACGTTTAAAACGTTTTACCGTCACATCGTTTTCAACTCGAGCAACAACAACTTGTCCATTTTGTACTTCGGTAGTTTGATGTACGGCAAGCAAATCACCGTCTAAAATTCCGATATCCTTCATGCTTTCGCCGTTCACACGTAAAAGGTAATCGGCAGCAGGATGGAATAAATTACCATCCATTTTATAATGCTCTTCGATATGCTCTTGCGCTAATATGGGCTCACCAGCAGCGACACGTCCTATCAATGGTAAACCTTCCGCTTCAAGTAACTCTTCAACTAAGCGAATACCACGAGAAGTGCCAGCAAGCATTTCAATGTAGCCTTTTTTTGCTAATGCTTTTAAATGTTCTTCGGCGGCATTAGCTGATTTAAAACCAAAAAAATTGGCGATTTCAGCACGCGTAGGTGGCATGCCTGTATCTTGAATTTTTGCTTTAATTAAATCATAAATTTGTTGCTGTCGTTTAGTCAGCGGGCGTAATTCGGTCGTTGAATCTATCATAGCTTTAGCCTGTAAATTTACACAGTATTACTGGTAGTATATACAGGATAAGATGAAAGGCAAGCCCTCTTAGGTATATCTAACTAATTATTGTTTACGCGTATGGATTACTTCGAATTATGACTATCTATCTATGTTTTTCATGATTGTATATTGTTGAACACAGATGCTTTTATATGACTGTTCAAGATTACTACTAATAATTAAGTTTATGGTTAGTAAGCTATTAATTTAAAAATCAAGGTTCAATAGGTGTAAATTTAACCAATTATAAACTCGTGTATATCCCCCTAGTTTTATCACCAAACCAGAACTTAGTTTTCATCATCTACATCCAAGTGCAAAGATTATTAACTAGTAAATATAATTTAGTTTTGTCAGAATGATTTTAACTTAAGTTACATTAACGCACTAAAAATAACAAAAGGTTACTGATGCACTGGCGGAAAAAAATTGTTCAATCGTCTTTAATATTTGTAAGTGAAAAACTTACTGTTGAAGTTATTGAACAACGAAAATTTAATTCCGCTAGCTTAGCGTTAACACTCGCTTTAGGGTGTGTACCTTATGTTCAAAGCGCCGAGTTAAATAGTACTTATTCGTTCGATATTCCTCAGCAAAGAGCAGATCTATCGCTCACTCAATTTGCAGAGCAAGCAGATTTAACACTTATTTTTTCATTAGATAAAGTAAGTGCCACTTCTGCAAATAAGTTAATAGGCAATTATTCTATTGAACAAGCTATTAAACTTTTACTTGAGGGTACTGAGTTAGTTGCAACATTGAGTGAACAAGGTCTGCTTTCCATAAATAATAAAAATGATTTGGGGAAGACAGATAACATGTTTAAAAAAAATACATTATCGACAGCAATTATTGCAATTTTAGCATCAACAGCTTCAGTGCAAGCGAATGCTGAAGAGAGTGAAGCAGCTGAAAAAGACGTTGAAAAAATAACCGTCACCGGCATTAGAGGGGCTCTTGGTCGTGCCCTAGACACTAAACGTGAGGCTAGTGGTGTAGTCGATTCTATTTCTGCCGAGGATATTGGTAAGTTTCCAGACACTAACCTTGCAGAATCATTACAACGTATTACTGGCGTCTCAATTGATAGGTCAGGTGGCGAAGGTCAAAAAATAACCGTGCGCGGTTTTGGTCCACAATTTAATACAGTACTTGTTAATGGTCGACAACAAGCATCTGAAGATCCAGGTCGTGATTTCAGCTTTGATACCCTTGCTGCCGAAATGGTAAAAACGTTAGATGTGCATAAGACATCTTCAGCAACGGTACAGTCAGGTGGTATTGGTGCTACAGTTAATATCGAAACGGCGAAGCCTTTTGCTATTAATGGTTTTAAATTAGCGGGTAGTGTCAAAGCAACTTATGATGGCAATAGTGAAGAGACCTCCCCACAAGCATCACTCTTGATAAGTGATACTTTTAATGACGATACTTTTGGTGCTTTATTTGCAATATCGTATTTAGAGCGTGAAACAAAATTGAATCGTGCACAAAGTGCTGGTTGGCGTGAGAACTCCTCTTTTGGCAAAGGTGCTCCGGTAACAGAATCCGGTGACGTATATACCGGTAATATATTTATTCCCCAAAATTTTGATTCATTGGTAACCACAGAAAAACGTGAACGTACCAATGCCAATTTAGTCTTGCAGTATGCGCCTTCAGATAACCTTGTCATTACCGCAGATGCATTATATTCAGACTTTGATGTCAAATCTGATACAACATCTTATGGTCATTGGTTTACTTCGGATAATGTTGAAAATGCTGTTGTTGATGCCAATGGTACTATCACTTCAATGTATCAAGAGACAGGTTTAGCAACTGACTTTCACGCAAAAAAAGCGGATCGTTTAACTGATTCACTTTCTATTGGGTTGAACTTTGATTGGGATGTTAATGATAACTTAAATATGAAGTTTGATTTTAGTAACTCAACAGCTAAAAGAGAACCCAATAATGGCCGCGGTGGTAGTTTAGCGTTATTAGGGTATGCCAACCGAGTTCAATGGAATCTTGATGACAATATTTTGCCTTACTATTCTGATTTTGCAACTCCAAACCCTTCAATTTACAGCGGTCAGCAAGAAGGAGATGGTGTTAACCAAGATCCAAATAGCCCTGACTATGTCGCTCCTAAAGGTGTTTCGGATTATTTAGATACTGCAAATAGTCGTGCTCATGTAATGATTCGAGACAGTAAAGAAGTTGAAGATGTTGTTACACAAGTTAAGTGGGATAGTCTTTGGTTATCGGATGGAGACACCGGTTTCGCTGCTGCCCGTTTCGGAGCAATGTACTCTACTGAAACTAAAACGGTAAACTCTTGGGATAATACGACTAGCGGAATTCATTGTACTTATTGTAATTACCAAGATTTTCCTGATGTTAGTGACTTCCCTCAAGAAGTATTTGATGCAGGAAATGACTTTTTAAGTGGTGTTAGTGGCAGCGGTCGTACACCTTCACAATGGTTAACTTTTGATGGGGAAGCGTTATTTGATTTCTTAGGCTCTGTTGAAGGTGTTGATTTTAATGCCGTAAAAACTAATAACTCTTTTGAAGTTGAAGAAGAGACGACTGCTTTTTATCTCGAACTCGATTTTGAAGGTGAGATAGCAGGTATGCCTCTTTATACTACTGGTGGCTTTCGTTACGAAAGTACTGATGTGACGGTAGGCGCTACCCAAGCAAATGTACAGCGATTAGATATTCTTGATGCAACTGAAATGCTAGCAGTGTATGGACCAGCTTCAGGGTTTGATGAAAAGAGTAGTTATGCTCAAATTTTACCAAATTTTAGTACTAAGTTAGAGATTACAGATGAACTTATTGCTCGTGTTGCTGCATCTAGAAGTATTTCACGACCTACTTTAAATAGTTTACGTCCAATTACGTCATTAGATACTGTGCGTCAAGGTAACTTACAATCTTCTAGTGGTAATGCAGAATTAGTACCGTTTAGTTCTGATAACTTAGACTTGTCAATTGAATGGTACTATGGCGATGCTAGTTATATTTCAGCGGGTTATTTCAGAAAACATGTTGCTAACTTTATAACCAGTAGTAAAAACCCTAAAACCTTTGTTACTGCTGATGGTAGCTTGTTAACAGATCCTTCTACAGGAAGTGATGTTAGTGCGCCAGATGCCGATGATCAAGTGGCTGTGTTTACCAATACAGCGCCAAGTAACGGCGAGTCAGCAGTCGTGGATGGTTGGGAACTCGCGGCACAACATACTTTTGATTCTGGTTTTGGCCTGCTTGCTAATGCGACACTTGTAGATAGTGATGCTGACTTAGATAATGCTGATATCACTCAAGTTTTTGCGTTAACAGGATTAAGTGATTCAACTAACCTTATCGCTTTCTATGAAAGTGGTCCTTTCCAAGGCCGTATCGCCTATAACTGGCGCGATACCTTTCTACAAAGCCTTACTCAAGGCGGTGGAGATGGGGTAACTTACGTTGAAGCCTATTCTCAGTGGGATGCAAGCGCGAGTTATGACATCACTGATAAAATTACTGTTTTTGTTGAAGGCATTAACTTAACTGAAGAATATACACATAGTCGTGGCCGATTTTCTAATCAAATATTAGATGTTGTTGATAGCGGTCGTCGTATTTCATTCGGTGTACGTGGTTCATTTTAATTAGCGTAATTATTTGAACAGGAAGGTTTCTTTTATAGAAGAAACCTTATGCCAATTTCACTAAGTTAGAGAGCCTATTGTTCGTGGGAAAATAGTTCATTGCTAGGTGCTTGATTGACCAATAGCTGGCTATTGGAATTGAGAGTCATTCCGTCTTGGACCATTCTATTTACCCGAAATAGACAATAACTTTATGGGATTGGCATTTTCCCTGTATTTATAAGCAAGCAAATTTATAGAGAGTTTGTTTGCCTATGCGTATAACTCACTTTTCTGTATAAAAGAATTAACACACTACTGGGTCATACAATATGAATAAATTAACAAAAACAGTGGTCATTGTTGGCGGAGGAATTGCCGGATGGTTAACTGCTGGGCGATTAGCGGCTAAACACAAAAGCAATACCGAGCAAGGTTTAAACGTTATTCTTATTGAATCAGCTAATATTCCTGCCGTAGGAGTTGGTGAAGGTACCTGGCCAACTATGCGTAGCACGCTAAAAGCGTTAGGTATTAGTGAAACCGATTTTATTATTGAATGTGAGGCTAGCTTCAAACAAGGGGCTAAGTTTGCTAAGTGGTTTGACGGCTCTGAAGATGATTTTTATTACCACCCCCTAGTTTTACCCCAAGGATTTGGCAAAACAAATTTAGCGGCACATTGGTTGGCTAAGCAAACTCAAGTAAAGCAAAAAAATAATCATGTTAACTCATTTTCAAACGAAGTTTGTTTTCAGGAAGCTATTTGTGAACAAGGGCTAGCTCCCAAAACCATTCGTCATGCCGAATTTTCTGATGTAGCAAACTATGCTTACCACTTAGACTCAGCGAAGTTTGCCGTATTTTTACAAAAGCATTGCCAAGAAAAACTAGGTGTTACACATATAGTTGATGATGTTATTGGAATTAATAGTGCTATGAATGATGCCGATGATAGTGCTCACAAAGGCGATATTATTTCTGTAAGCACCAAAGATCATGGTGATATTGCCGGTGAACTTTTTGTTGATTGCACCGGTTTCTCATCACTTTTACTCGGTAAACATTATCAAGTACCTTTTAAAAAATGTGATGATATTTTATTTATTGATACTGCACTCGCAGTACAAGTGCCTTATGACTCAAAAGATTCACCTATCGCCTCGCATACTATCTCTACTGGTCAAGAAGCCGGTTGGATTTGGGATATTGGCTTACAACATCGTCGTGGTGTTGGTTATGTATACTCCAGTAAACACTCAACAGAAGCAGAAGCTAGAGCAGTGCTTGCTGAATATGTTGGTGATAAGTTTTCATCATTAAACGTGCGAAAAATTCCTATTGTAAGTGGTCATAGAGAGAGATTTTGGCAAAATAATTGTGTTGCGGTAGGTTTGTCTGCAGGTTTTTTAGAGCCGCTTGAAGCCTCCGCTCTAGTTATGGTTGAGCTGGCGGCACAAATGATTAGTGAGCAATTACCTACTTCTCGAGAGGTTATGGATGTGGTTGCGAAGCGATTTAATGAAACGGCGTTATATCGTTGGGATAGAATTATTGATTTCTTAAAATTACATTATATTTTAAGTGAGCGGACAGAGCCGTTTTGGACCGATAATAGAGACTTAAAAACTATTCCACAAAGTTTACAAGACTTGATTGTTGAGTGGAAATATCGTGCCCCGGCCGATCATGACTTCACCAGTAATAATGAAGTCTTTCCTGCGGCGAGTTATCAATATGTACTGTATGGAATGGGCTTTAAAAGTGATTATTGTCATACCCCATATGCGATTGATGATGGTGATTTTGCGGATGGTCAGTTTAAACAAAACAAAGTCTTAATTGATAAAGCGTTATCGTCATTACCCAGTAACCGAGAATTATTAGATAAAATTAAAAGCTATGGCTTTAGTCGAATTTAGTTACTTTGTCTGATCCACTGGATATAAGCGTTTGAAAATTTAGCATCACCTAAAGAGTAATAATAAATGGCACAGTTAGTTGCAATAGATAATCAAAATCACCTTAACTTAAAAGTAGATGCGGCTAAGGCTGAATTACATGGCGCGGGGTTACACTTAGTGCCCGCAGTTATGTCTGAGTTTACCAATATGGCGGTACAGTATCCTTTAGTTATTACTAAAAATGCTGATACTGGGCAGTTTGTGGTTGCTGCAATGTTAGGTTTTGAGTCGGGTGAAAACTTATTTTGGCGAGGTGGTCAGTGGCAAGGTTTATATTTGCCTTTACAAATTAGACGGCAGCCATTTTTTGTCGGTAACCCCGAACAAAACAGTGAACAAAAAGTTGCTGGCGATTATGTTGTCTGCTTTGATAGTGAAAGCCCTGCAATAACTTCCAATGACGGCCAGGCATTATTTAGCGAAGATGGTGTGGACACTGAATATTTTCAACAAGCCAAGTTTTGTCTTGCGCAGTTATTAGAAGGCGAGTTAGCAAATAAAAAGTTACTTGAGCAACTACAAAGCATGGAATTATTGCAAATGATGCAAATGGAAGTCACTTTTGCTAATCAGCAAAGTACCACCTTGAATGGTTTATATACCATTGATACAGAAAAACTTGCCGCCTTATCAGCTGAGAAAATAGCAAGTTTGCATAAAGCTGGACTGCTGCAAGCAATCTACACCTTAATTACTTCGCTTGGTCAAATTCATCATTTGATTGATTTGAAAAATAAACAACTGGGTTGTTAGTTGTTACCTATGTTTGATTTTAGCTTAAATAGCCAACCAACCTTAACAAAGCATTTAATTGGTGAAGAGAAAATCCCTTTACTGATTATTGATAACTTTGCCAATTCAGTGACTGATTTAGTTGAGTTTGCTGGAGACGGTTCGTCTTTTCAGGCGGATAAGACTAATTTTTATCCGGGTAAACGTAAGTTAATGCCAAGCGAATATGGTGAGCAGATATGTCGTCAATATTTACCCTTATTTCACTCTTTTTTTGACTGTCCACAAACGAGTGCAGCCAAAACTGTTCTATCCGCCTTAGCGGTTGCAGATACGCCAGTAAAACAATTACGTCCTATGCAAATGCTGCCTCATATTGATACCCCGCAAAGTAATCAATTTGCTGTAGTGCATTACTTATGTAATCAAGACCATGGTGGCACGTCTTTTTATCGTCATAAAGAAACCAGTTATCAAACGATTACCCAAGACCGGTTATATAACTATGCTAACCAAGTAAAAAAAGAAGCTATAGCGAATCAAATACATAAAAAACCTCGCTATATGAATGGTAGCGACAAACTATTTGAGCAGCTATATTCAGTAGAAGCTCGAATGAATAGGGCTATTATCTATCCAAGTAATTTACTGCACTCAGGTAATGTAAATACAGCTTTAGGTTTGTCATCGGTACCAAAAAAAGGTCGTTTGACTATCGGTAGTTTTATTTTACTCGAATGACTTTTTTGTCACTTTTATCTTTTTTGTACTTCTTTATGTAAAACACTAGCGGAAAATTATTTGTCATTCGTCTTATAGGGTAAGCAATAGATAAAAAATAAAATTCACACTTAGCTAAACCTAAAAAGTGAAAGACAATATTATGATAAAAGAAAGTACATTACACATCAGTTTTATGGCTGTAAGGCAGACAATGCGCAGAGTGATCTCGCGCATTGTGCCGCCGCGAGAAGTGGAAGATATCGTACAAGAAACCTATGTACGTATATGCCAAGTTGAGAATAAAGAAGCAATTAAGCAACCTAGATCTTTTTTGTTAAAAACGGCAAAAAATTTAGCTATAGATCACCTTAAACGAGCGGATGTTAGGCTCGTAGATGCAGTAGATAATATGGCTGAATTTGAACATTTAGTCAGTGCGGATGATGCAATATATCAGCAAGTTGCAACGGATAAAGAGTTTGCTCAATACTGTGAAGCAATAAGACAATTACCAATACAGTGCCGTAAAGCTTTTGTATTAAAAAAAGTGTATGGCTACTCGCAAAAAGAAATCGCGAAAAAACTGGCAATCAGTGAAAGCACAGTTGAAAAACATATTGGCCTCGGCGTTAAACGCTGTACCTATTTTATGATGCAGTTAACTAAAGAAGAAAGAACGGAAACAATGAAAAATAGTAAAAAAACACATCAAGTAAGAAGGGATCTCTGATGACTAACGTTTATTCTCTTAATAATGACGATGAGGTTATGTTTGACCAAGCCAGTATTTGGATTGCTAGAATGGATCGAAGCTTAACTGAGCTTGAGCAGGCAGAATTTAAAGCGTGGTTGTCAGAAAGTGAACAGCACCAAAAGTTAATTATAGAAATGGCCAGCATGTGGGATAAAATGGACTCTCTTGACCGTCTTGCTGATCTTTTTCCAACGTCGGATAAAACAGACTCTAAATTTAAATCAGCACCTAAAACAGCACAATGGCCGCTAGCATTTGCAGCCTCACTGGTACTGGCCCTATTTGTTGTTTTCTTTACCGATATTACCTTGAGTTCTTTATGGCAAGAAGAACAACAATTTGTCCGTTATGAAACCGCAGTAGGTGAAAGCAGTACTATTTATTTACCTGATAACTCAAAAGTGTTACTCAATACTGATAGTGTTTTATTAGTGCGATATACCGATGATTATCGCTTACTTGACTTACAACGTGGTGAGCTACATGTTGAAGTTGCCCATGACAAATCTAGACCATTAAGCGTTGTTGCTAATCACAAAGTAATTCAAGCCGTGGGTACTGCTTTTAGCGTGCAAGTAAAGGCGAGTGAGGTAGAGCTTATTGTTACTGAAGGTAAAGTTATCATTGGTCAACTAAATGAAAAGCAAGAAGTTAATGAAACAGCCCTAGTCATACCATCGAGTTCCCTAGCGGTTTCTGAAGGTGAGATTGCCTCATTAGCGGTCGCTAATAGCGTCTCAGTTATTGACAATAAGGCGATCAAAAAAAGCCTATCTTGGCGACAAGGAAATTTAGTTTTTAATGGTGAGACCTTAGCTGAAGCAATGGAAGAAGTTAGTCGTTATACCTCGGTGACATTCGAGATTGCAGATGAAGATTTGAAAAAGATAAAAATAGCAGGTCGCTTTAAAACCGGCGACGTTAAAGGGTTAATCTCAGTGCTCAAACATAACTTTAATATTAAAACTGATCGAGTTAATAAAGGATTAGTGGTATTAAGAAAACAAAGTTGATTACTATTTAATTCAGCCTAACAAACTCCCTTTGCCAAGTAGAATGCTGTTTCAGTTTACCACTGAGATCAATTTTATTTGGCACTTTTTAATTATGAAATATTCTGCTTAGACAGCACCATTTTACTTGTAAAGTGTCTTAGTTGAGTGCTCTTTTTAAAACAATATAATAATAAAAGGATATAAATAAATGGCCTACTCTGAGCCTGATAATTCAATTCAAAAACTGCATGACACTGAAGAAGTTCAAACCTCATTTTTATACGTACTATTTATCTCCTCTGTGGCGGCTATCGGTGGTTTTCTATTTGGTTTTGATTCCGGTGTTATTAACGGCACAGTAACTGCGTTAGGGAACGCTTTTAACGCTAGCGACGTAGCAAGTGGCTTTAATGTCGCCTCGGTACTTTTAGGTTGTGCGGTTGGGGCCTTGATGGCAGGACCGATATCTGATCGTTTTGGCCGTAAGCCTATCATGATCATTACAGCAATTATTTTTGCTATTAGCGCATTTGGCTCTGGTATATCAAGTTCATCTGCTGAATTCATTTTTTATCGACTGATTGGTGGCCTAGGCATAGGCGCTGCGTCAGTACTAGCCCCTGCTTACATTGCCGAAGTGGCACCAGCAGCGTTACGAGGTCGTTTAGCTACTTTGCAACAATTAGCTATTGTACTTGGCTTGTTTGCCGCTTTTTTAAGTAACTTCCTGATTGCTTCTGTTTCTGGTGGTGCCGAAGCTCTACTGATGTTTGATATTGCTGCTTGGCGTTGGATGTTCTGGGTAGAGTTACTACCAGCAGTATTATTTTTATTGGGTGTGATATTAATTCCTGAATCACCACGCTACTTAGTGGCTCAAGGTAAGATTGAGGAAGCAAGAAGCATATTCAAACGCATTGCAACAGGCATTGAAGATGAGCAAATAGCAGAAGTTAAAAAATCCCTGCATGGCGATAAAAAACCTAGTATCGCCGATCTTTTTATTGATGGTAAGAAAAAAATTCATCCAATTATTTGGGTTGGTATAGGGCTATCGGTATTTCAGCAGTTTGTCGGTATTAACGTAGTTTTTTATTATGGAGCTGAGCTTTGGCAAGCGGCAGGTTTTGACGAATCACAATCGTTATTTATAAACCTTATCGCAGGTACAACCAATATAATCTCAACTTTCATTGCTATCGCCCTAGTGGACAAAATTGGCCGTAAACCGTTATTACTGGTGGGTAGTGTTGGCATGTTTATCAGCTTAGGTGCTCTGAGCTTTATTTTTGGTACAGGTGGTTTAGATGAAGCAGGTAAATTGGCATTAAGTGATACTACAGGCACAGTAGCCTTGGTCATGGCTAATTTATTTGTGGTGTTTTTTGGCTTAAGTTGGGGCCCTATCGTATGGGTATTATTAGGGGAAATGTTTAATAACCGTATCCGTGGTGCTGCTTTAGCTATCGCTGCAAGTGCTCAATGGTTAGCAAATTTCGCAATTACCATGACTTTCCCTATATTGTTAGGCAGCTTTGGTTTGGCTGGCGCCTATGGCTTATACACAGTATCAGCATTGCTAAGTATTTTCTTTGTAATCAAATATATAAAAGAAACACGCGGCGTTCGTTTAGAGGAAATGTAAAAAGTCACTACGCCATAATTTGTAAACCATTATAAGTTGGGGTGATTATTAACGACTGTCTATGCGTACTAAGCTACTTGGAGTTGCCGCTTTATGTGGCTTAGTTAGAGAAATTAGTCATATCCATTTGGAATAGCGATAAGTAAATATGAGCACTTCTAGTATTAACCCAGTACATAATAACCTTGTAAGTCATGATCCAGTAAATAAAAATCCTTTAAACCTTGTTGCCGATATCGGCGGCACAAACATCAGACTTGGTGTAAGTGACAGCAGTAACCTCATTATCGACATTGAAACCTACCAATGTAGAGATTTCACTTGTTTACTCGACGTAATCCAATGTTACTTAACTGAAAAGAATATAACAAAAGCCAGTATTAATGCTTGTTTAGCTATTGCATGCCCGGTAGATACTGACATTATCTCCATGACGAATCTACCTTGGCAGTTTTCCCAAACAGAACTAAAAAAAGCACTGAAATTAAATAAACTAATACTGATCAATGATTATACTGCAATAGCCATGGCGATTCCGATGCTAACGGATAAGCAAAAAGTTAAAATTGGTGGTGGTACCGCAATAGCAGATAAAACCATTGCTGTTTGTGGGCCTGGCACAGGATTAGGAGTTGCCAATTTAATACCGCTCGTTAATAAATGGTATTGCTTAGGAGGTGAAGGGGGCCACGTCGATTATGCTCCAATAGATGATAAAGAAATCCAAGTCTTACGCTACATTCAAGGTTTTAAAAAACGAGTTTCTTATGAGCAATTATTGTCTGGTTACGGTTTAGAGCAGATATATCAAGCATTACTCAATATTGAGCATGATAATTGTTTACCTCAACAAGCCACTAGCTTAACGGCTCAAGAAATCAGCACTCAAGCATTAATTGAAACTTGCACTCTCAGCCAACAAGCATTGGACTTATTTTGTAAAGTCCTGGGAAGTTTTGCAGGCAATCTCGCTTTAACAATGAATACTCAAGGAGGGGTGTATATTGCGGGTGGTATTGTCCCGCGTTTTATTGATTACCTTAGAAATAGTGATTTTAGACTACGCTTTGAAGCTAAAGGCCGTATGTCACCTTTGAATAAAGAAATTGCCACCTATGTCATAACAGAGAAACAACCTGGTTTATTAGGTGCTTCAGTATATTTAAATCAAGATTTGGCAATAAATTAGGAAAGCATCAACAGATCGATAATGAATCTTTCACAAATTTTAATTGATTTCAAATCCAGAAGCTGGCTTTCATCACTGAGTTTGTTTGAGCTGCACTATGATCATATTTTTACCGCTTAAACTAGTAATTAGTTGAGTATTAACGGTCTTTTGTTCTATTGATGACAACTTAATTAAGTGGCCAACAGGTACACTACAGTGATTATTCTCAGGCGTAGTGACAACCATATCGTCAGTTAAGCTATAGGCAAAAAGTAAAGTATCTTCGCTCAACTCAACTGTGACAATCTGTTGCTCAATATAACAATCAACCTGAGGTGAGAATGTCAGTTGATTAGTCATAATGTTGAAGTCTTTAATTCCTCCGTTTACTAAAGTGCCATGTGTGTTGCTGCCGCCATCAAAGCGAGCGATATCCAGTAAGTTAGTTAATTCATCAATATCATCATTACCGTGATTTAACGTTAAACCTTCACCTTCAATGAGTACTAGATTGCGTTGATACCCTGCAAAGTTTGAAAAGTCACCATCATTGACCACACTGGCAATGCTTAAGCGCCAATCAAAATCATCCAAACTACCACCCTCGCTAATGGCTAATTCAGTGGTATGGCCTAAACCATTTTTCCATGGAATAGTTCTAAAATTTTCAGGAGAGAATACAGTAAGCATAAATGACCTTGAGCGTAATTTTTTGCCATATTACTTAGTTTATCTTTATAGGCAAGTTTATTTATGTGACGCTTTATTTTGATAATTACATTAGACCAAACGGATCTATTTTATTAGTCCAGTTGGTATTAGTACTTGCTATGCGCTCTGCGCTCACGTTAGAATTAAAAACGTGAATAGTTAATACTTTCAATAAGCATTAACTACCACAACACTTGTCGGAGTGCCAAAGGCTGAGATCGCGAAAGCGGGATCCGTAAAACCTGATCAGATTAATATCTGCGTAGGAAACAAGAGAGAGTAATTAAGTCATCGTGCTTAGCTTTTAACCAACCTCTTTTTGCCTCTTTTTAACTAAAAAATCAGTTAAAAAAACTCCGCCTATTTTTACTTTTTTTTTGCTTTTATATCAATAAAACAAGAAAAACCAAAAACAAGGTGCGACCATGAACAACTCAACTGACACTGTTAATCCAGTGAAAAAGCCACAAACACGACGTGAAAAACGCGAAGCGGCAGAAGCATTCTTAAAAAATGTCTCAGACCAATCTTTTCCAAATTCTAAAAAAGTCTACGTGCAAGGTGAAATCCACGATATCAAAGTCGGTATGCGTGAAATTACCTTATCTGACACCTTAGTTAGCGGTAGTAAAGACAAGCCAGTCTATGAAAAAAATGAACCATTATGTGTTTATGATACTTCAGGCTTTTATACCGATGAAAACGTTGAAATAGATGTTCATAAAGGTATTCCTCGTTTACGAGAAACTTGGATTGATGCGCGTGATGATGTAGAGACTTTTACTTCAACTCATTCTGAATTTGCACAGCAACGTCTTGATGATGAAGGTGTTGATGAAATTCGTTTTGAACATTTACCTAAAATGCGCATTGCTAAAAAAGGTAAAAATGTTACGCAAATGCATTACGCTCGTCAAGGTATTATTACCCCAGAGATGGAGTATATTGCCATTCGTGAAAACTTAAAGCGCGAAGAAGTTAAAGATGCAACGCTATTACTACAACATAAAGGCCAATCTTTTGGTGCTAGTATTCCAGAGCAAATCACGCCTGAATTTGTCCGTGACGAAGTAGCTCGTGGTCGCGCTATTATTCCAGTAAACATCAACCATCCAGAATGTGAGCCAATGATCATTGGTCGTAACTTTTTAATTAAAGTAAATGCTAATATCGGGAACTCAGCGGTTACCTCTTCTATTGAAGAAGAAGTTGAAAAACTTGTTTGGTCAACTAAATGGGGCGCAGATACCGTCATGGATTTATCGACGGGTCGTAATATTCACGAAACCCGTGAATGGATCATGCGTAATTCACCAGTCCCTATTGGCACTGTGCCTATTTACCAAGCACTTGAAAAAGTAAATGGTGTGGCCGAAGATCTTACTTGGGAAATTTTTCGCGATACCTTAATTGAACAAGCAGAGCAGGGCGTCGATTACTTTACCATTCATGCGGGTGTGTTACTGCGTTATGTACCTATGACGGCTAAACGAGTAACCGGTATTGTTTCTCGTGGTGGTTCTATCATGGCTAAATGGTGTTTAGCGCATCATAAAGAAAACTTCCTCTACACGCATTTTGAAGATATCTGTGAAATATTAAAGCAATACGATGTGTCATTCTCATTAGGTGATGGTTTACGTCCAGGTTCAGTAGCTGACGCGAATGATGAGGCGCAGTTTGCTGAATTACATACGTTAGGTGAGTTAACTAAAATCGCTTGGAAGCATGATGTGCAAACCATCATTGAAGGCCCTGGTCACGTGCCACTTCACATGATTAAAGAAAATATGGAAGAGCAACTTGAGCATTGTGGCGAAGCGCCTTTCTATACGCTTGGCCCATTAACTACCGATATTGCACCAGGTTATGATCATATTACTTCTGGCATAGGTGCGGCTAATATTGGTTGGTACGGTTGTGCCATGCTTTGTTATGTAACACCAAAAGAGCATTTAGGTTTACCGAATAAAGAAGATGTAAAAGAAGGCTTGATGACCTATAAGATTGCTGCACATGCGGGCGATTTAGCCAAAGGTCATCCAGGTGCACAAATTCGTGATAATGCTATGTCTAAAGCACGCTTTGAGTTCCGTTGGTACGATCAATTCAATATTGGTTTAGATCCAGAACGAGCTCGTACTTACCACGATGAAACCTTGCCGCAAGAGTCGGGTAAAGTTGCGCATTTCTGTTCTATGTGTGGGCCGAAATTTTGCTCAATGAAAATATCACAAGAAGTACGAGATTACGCAGCTAACCTTGATAAAAATGCGATTAAGATCCAACTGCTTGATGAAACGATTACCTTAACTTCTGATGAAGCCATTGAACAGGCAATGCAAGAAAAGTCTGCTGAATTTAAAGCAACCGGTAGCGAAATATACCAGCTTGCTGATTAGCTAAACTTCGTCATATCCGAAGTGTTTTATCGGATATCCATTGTCTCCCCGAAGAAATGCTGCGGGGAGACAATCCTTTGCTTATCGGTAGAAGGCGGATAAACATGAACATTGCCATTGTTGGCGCAGGATTGATGGGGCGTTTACTCGCCTTGTCTTTACTGCGAGGTAAACAGTCAGAAAGCGTAAGTATTACTTTATTTGATAAAGATAATAAACTCGCCCACAACAGCGCTGCTTATGCGGCGGCAGGATTATTAACGCCTTTAGGTGAATCACTTCATTGTGAGCCTAACATTGTTAACATGGGTTTTGAGTCATTAGGTTTATGGCCAGATTTGCTCGACAGTTTGGATGAATATACCCTTTTTCAACGAACTGGCGCCATCATGGTGAGTCATGAGCAAGATAAAGGTGACTATCAACGCTTTGTTAGGCACTTAAATAATAATTATCCAGAACATGAGCGACATGCGTTAGACCGTGCACAATTACTTGAGCTAGAGCCTGAAATAGGGCGAAGTTTTAATCAAGGTTTGTACTTACCACAAGAAGGGCAGATTGGTAATCGTCGTTTATTGATTGCCTTACGAAAACAGTTAGAAAAAGAAGCTGAAAGCAGCAATGGCGTTAACTCGCTAAACTGGTTAAGTGAGTGTCAGGTATTTGCTATTGAAAACACTGATCTTAGTAGTACAGTTAGTTATCAGCAGTGCGGCATAAGTTGTAGCCAAAGCTTTGATTTAGTTATTGATTGTCGAGGTACTGGTGCGAGTCGTAAAAATAGCCACAGAGCCTGTGCACCATTAAGTGACTTACGATCAGTAAGAGGGGAGTTATTCCAACTTTTTGCGCCAGAAGTAAATATTTCAAGGCCGATACGTTTGATGCACCCTAGATATCAGCTTTATATTGCACCAAAACAAAAAGGTTTTTATGTGGTGGGTGCCACTGAAATTGAGAGTGACGATGATGCACCTATGACGGTTCGCTCTGCAATGGAGTTATTGAGCGCAGCTTATAGTGTTCATCCTGGATTTGCAGAAGCCAATATTCGTCAACACATTAGTCAATGTCGACCAACTTTTAGTGATAATCAACCTAAAATCACTCACAAGGACAGTTTAATACAAGTAAATGGTTTATTCCGTCACGGATTTTTAATTGCGCCAGTGGTACTTAAACAAGTGTTAACACTGGTTAATAACCAGATAAATAATACCAACGATACCTTGCCTTACAGTGAGTATTTACGCACTGAGCAACAGCAAGAAGAGGTGATTTAATGAATATTCATATTAATGGAAAAGCTTACTCGTTAAGCAATGAAATACATATCAGTGTCAGTTCTGCTTTAACGTTACATTTTATTGAACCACAACAAAGTACTTTTGCTGTGGCGCTAAATGGTGACTTTGTCGGTAAAGAAGAGTACGACACCACCCTAGTAAAAAATGGCGATAGCCTTGATGTGCTATTGCCAATACAAGGAGGTTAATGATGACACTTAACATCTATGGGCAGCAGCTTGATAGTCGTTTGCTTATTGGCAGTGCACTTTATCCATCGCCACATGTGATGAAACAAGCCATACTTGCTAGCGGCTCACAAGTAGTAACTCTCTCACTGAAACGTCAAAATCCTTCGGAAAAATCGGGGCAACAAATATGGCGTTACTTGCAAGAAGTTATTGCTGAAGTACATGGTCACTTATTGCCGAATACCGCCGGTTGTAAAACCGCAAAAGAAGCGGTTACCTTAGCAAAAATGAGTAGAGAAATTTTTCAAACTGATTGGATTAAACTCGAAGTGATTGGTGATGACTACAATTTGCAGCCTGATCCTATTGAGCTACTCAATGCCACCGAGCAGCTGATAAATGACGGCTTTAAAGTCTTGCCTTATTGCACCGATGATTTAGTGCTTTGTCAGCGCCTTTATGATTTAGGTTGTCAGGTGATTATGCCGTGGGCATCGCCAATCGGAACAGGTAAGGGACTAATGAATCCTTATAATTTAGAAACCATTCGTTTGCGTTTACCTGATGCTACCTTAATTTTAGATGCAGGCATTGGCAAACCTTCGGATGCTTGTTTGGCGATGGAAATGGGTTATGACGGTGTTTTATTAAATAGCGCGGTTGCACTGGCAGATAATCCAGTACTGATGGCAAAAGCCTTTGGTCAAGCACTGCAAGCAGGTGAACAAGGGTATGTAGCGGGGATTATGGAGCAAAGGCAAACTGCACATCCCTCTACACCGACATTAGATACACCTTTTTGGCACCAAAATAGCTAATAAATTCGTCGTTATTTAACCCTGCTGCAGCGTTGAAGATGCTCACCTAGTAAACTAGGCTCCGCGTATTCGCCTTGCATTAGCGTCAACTAACTTAGTCTTTAAGTTATTTTACCTTTCAAATTATTAACCTATTAAATAGAAAATACTGACATTGATGACTGATATGATTAAGAAAAAACCGATAATCTGGACTATTTCTGGCAGTGATTGTTCTGGCGGTGCTGGTATTGCAGCCGATATTAAAACGGGGCATGGTTTGGGTGTGGAAGTGTGCCACCTGATTACCGCAAATACTGTGCAGAATTCGCACCAGCTGCTATCGGTAAATGCTATATCAGTTGAATTACTGCAGCAACAAGCAGCGTTGTTAACTGATGACAAACCACCATCGGTCATCAAAATTGGCTTAGTGGCTAACGTAGAGCAAGTGCAGTGGTTAGCTCAATTACTTGAACAAATTAAACAAGTTATTCCCACAGTTATTAGCGTTTATGATCCTGTTGGCCAAGCGAGTGTTGGTGGTTGCTTTAACAGCCTTACTCTGGAACAGTTAGGCCCTTTATTACTGCAAATTGATGTGATCACACCTAATTTGATGGAAGCGAAATGCCTAGCGAAATTTGATAGTTCAACGGACGAGAATAGTGCTGAAAAGTTGGCGAAAAAAATCCATCAATATTTTGCTATTAACAGCATTATTGTGAAAGGTGGTCATAGTTCTGATGATGATGGACACTCGATTGATTACTGTTTTCACCAATTAAATCAGCTGAATGGTAAACAAGACAACCAAGATAAAAGCCAAACAGCGATTAGTTACCAGTTAAGTGCACAACGCATAGAAAGTCATTACAGTCATGGTGGCGGTTGTAGTTTTGCCAGCGCATTAGCGAGCTTTCTTGCTCAAGGTTATTTGATACGTGATGCGTTCACTTTGGCAAAGGCGTTTATCAGCCAAGGCTTGAGCACAAGCAAGAAAGTCAGTGAATTGCACGGTCATCAATATTATGGTGCCTTTGAACAGCAAGGCTGGCCACGTAATGCTGAATGCTTCCCAGAAGTTCTTGATGAACTCAGTCAGCAATATCAAAATTTACCAGCTTTTAACTCGTTAGATTTAGCAGAGAAAAAACTTGGTCTTTATCCGGTAATAGATTCACTTTATTGGCTAAAGCGTTTGCTACCTTTAGGTTTAGAAATTATTCAGCTACGGGTGAAAAACTTGGCTGAAAGTGAACTTGAGCACGTTATTATTACCGCTGTTGCATTGGCAAAAGAATATAATACGCGTTTGTTTATCAATGATTATTGGCAATTAGCTATTAGACATGGTGCTTATGGTGTTCACATTGGACAAGAAGACTTGCAAGATGCAGATTTAACGGCCATTCAGCAATCGGGGATACGTTTAGGCATCAGTACCCACGGTTGTTATGAATTCTTATCGGCACAGCGATTACAGCCATCATACTTAGCAATTGGTGCAATTTTTCCCACAAAAACTAAAGACATGACAGGGCAAATTCAAGGCATTGATAATTTGAGACAGGTATTATCTTTGCGTCCTGAAAATGAGCATAAAATTCCTGTGGTTGCTATTGGCGGAATTAATCTTGAACGCGCAGCAGAAGTTATCGCTACAGGCGTGGAAAGTATTGCTGTCGTTACAGCCATAACAGAAGCTGAGCGCTCACATGACATTTCACCTGAGCAGGCAGTCACGCGTTTACAATTCTAGCTGAATCATGCATATTCGAGTGGAACGGGTATATGATGTCATTGATGGAAATAGGTTAAGGATAATAATGAAAGTTTTAGAAAATAAGATACCACCGCCTTTAGTGGGTTTACTGATTGGGCTAGGGATGTGGGGGTTAAGTACAGTAACGCCAGTTATCTTACTAACAAATACAGTCAAATCAGTGTTGGTGATTGGTTTTATTGCTCTTGGTATTTTCTTTGATCTTGCAGGCATCATCTCGTTTAGAAGGGCTAAAACCACTGTAAATCCGTTGAAACCTAATACGGCAAGCACCTTAGTAACATCCGGTATTTATCAAGTAACTCGTAATCCCATGTATGTTGGTTTTGTTGCTTTTTTATTGGCTTGGGCAAGCTTCTTAAGCTCGGCATGGGCTCTCATTTTAATTCCATTGTATATGCTTTATATTCAACGTTTTCAGATAGCTCCTGAAGAAAGAGCGCTAACAGCATTGTTCAAAGAAGAATTTACTCAGTATAAAGCACAGGTTCGCCCATGGTTATAATGACCGTATGCAACGAACACGAGCTGATTTATTAAGCATAAAAAGGGGGAAATACACTAGTGTATTTCCCCCTTTTCGTTATTAATCATTTATATTCAATGTAATATTACATTGCAGATAATAATCTTGGATTAACGACTAAGTTTCTAACGCCGTGAGCGTGATCTTCTTTAAAAGCATTACCTTTACACCATTCACCAACAGACTCGATATTTACTTTCGCCACTTTTGGACGAACGCTCCAAGTTACTTGAAATGGAGAACCCTTTTCATTGTAACTAGGACCTGTAGTTGAGCCAGCATATTGAATCGGTGTGCCTGTGTTACTTGGAATGTTAGGCGCTTGATGTTTATCATTTTTGATACTGTGCTTAGTCAACTCAACAAAATCTAAAGCATTTTTATCATTCACAACAACAAATACTTGTGTCTCAACACGAAATTGTGGGTTGATAGTGGATTCACCTAAACAAGCACCTAACGTATTGCCCGGTGCTGCTTGTGCAGTAGAGTGAACATAGTGTACCTCGATAGTATCGCCAGGAAATAAACCACCGTGCGGGTTAGGACAAATATCCTGACTAACTTTTTTAGTTTCTTTACTGCTTAATTTACCTGTATAAACAAAACCTGTTTGATAACCAGTGCCATCGCCGTTACCAGCATACTTACTAAACTCGCCACCTTTATGTTCAGCATTTTTATGCATATGGATATTACATAAATTCATGTTAGTAGATTCCGGTGCTAGACCAAAAATACGTGGGTTATTACCTTGTTTCATTGATAAATCACGAGGTGATTGTGGTCCATAACCTTTGTTAACTGTATTGTTTTCCAGCATAGCGCGTTGCTTTTTAATTAAGTTATCTGACACCTTGGTAGACACAATGTCAGCAAAAGCTGCCAATGGAGTTAATGCTGCGGCGACAGTTAGTGCAATAATATTCGTCTTCATATTTTACCCTTAAGGTTGTTGATTAACTGGTTACGTACGACGAATAGCACTTTCGATACATTTTCGACACTTTTAAATCAATATAGCTAGTAGTTCAGGGATTATCATATAAAACAAAGCTATTCTACGCTGTTATTTTATAGCTGGTAAATGATAAAACTACAAGCCGGCTTTACTGTTTTAAATTGCACAAAAAGACAATGTTAGACTTTGTTTTTATTGCTTTTCATCATAAGTTAATTACTAAGCATGCTACAGCAAAATCGAATGTTAGACACTGACATGACCCAGTTATAAGCCGTCTAATGTGTTAAGAATTGTAATCATCCTAATGTATGATGTTTTGCATTTTTATCACGTTGATCACATGAGGCACCAGTACTTGTGAGCATAAAATAGCAAGCTATAATTTAGGAAGTCAACGCATAGAAAGTTTACTTGATATGTCTGGTAATTAATGTGGGGTATTATTATGATTGAACTGAAAATTCAGGCTGTCGGCTCTGGAGTAGGAGTTGAACTTCCGCCAGAAGTGTTAAAACAATTACAAACCAGTGAAGGGGAAACTATCTTTTTAGAGAATATGTTTGATGGTAGTTATAGTTTAACTAAACATGACGAAAAGTCTGCTGAACAAATGATGTTAATCGATGGGCAAATGCACGAAGAAGACTCTTAAATATTCTACATAATCTATAAACAGCTACGGCATAAGAAGTAAAAATGGTTAGCAATAAACTACTAAGTTATAAGAAAATTTCTGTCGCTAAGGTGTTTGAAAAAGAAACCCAGCTTATTGCCCAAATACAAGCGGGAGAACTCAAGCAATGCTTAATGTTATGGCAGGCGAAAGAAGCGACCTTGGTATTACCTGCAGGTAAGAAGTGGCTGGCGTCAGATGAACTTAAAGCGAGTTTGTTAGCCGATGAGTGGCTTTTACAAGCGCGTAAAACTGGCGGAGCACCTGTGCCACAATGCCCCGGAATAATTAACTTATCTCACCTATATCTTTGGTCAAATGACTCGCCCTATTCAATCACCCAAGCTTATGAGAATTTATGCACAGTTTTACATGGCTTCTTTGCTCAATTTAATTTAATTAGCCAAGCACATGCTACAGAATTCTCTTATTGTGATGGTGATTATAATATCAACTTGAATGGTAAAAAAATTGTTGGTACTGCTCAGCGAGTGATATTAAAAAAAGGTGGCGGCAAGATAGTGTTGGCACAAGCCTTTATTTTGATTGATGTGTTACTTGAAGAGATCATAAAGCCAATTAACTTGTGCTACCAATTATCTGATAAAACCGATCGGGTAAAAGCGCAGGTGCATACTACGCTTTTTGAGCATATTAACCAGAAACCGACAATAGATAAGCTATATCAGCAATTGACTAAAGCTTTTGTTGATAGTGGCCTTTATCAATAAAAGAGTTACTGATAAAAAACCACTAATCACTTATAAAATGAGTCTTAATAAAACGGGGTAAGCAATGCCTAAGAACCCGTTTTTAGTTGCTCATAAAGATCTGTAAATTTAACGCGCTTTTTGTAACCTTTGAAAAAGTGCTTATGCATTACTTTACCTTGGTTATCAATTACCACGACACCTGGGTAAGGGATACCGTAATGATCACTACCTACAGCATATTCACTGTTTACGATACCGTAGGCCAGCATTGTTTGTACTTTTTGGTCTGATAATAATGGATAGCTGATATTTTTCTGTTTAGCGAATGTTTTTAAAATATTAGTATTATCATAAGAAATGGCTGCTAAGCCGTAACCTAATTTTTTAAATTGTTCAGCATGTTCATTTAATTCTATTAGGTGTTTTTTACAAAAGGGACACCAATCAGCAGAGCGGAAAAACAAGATAATTACACCTTGTTCACCACTAAGCTCTTTGATGTTAACCGCTTGCTCTTGAGTATTTAGAACCGAAATCTTGGGCGCTTGTTCACCGAGTGTCGGGCCTACATTAATACTTGTGTTGGCAAAGGCATTATTAGTTAATAACAAAAGTAGTGAAAAAACTGAGATTGATATTTTTTTATTGATGCGGGAGTAAATTTTACGGTTCATTTAGGTTACGGATCTTTGTGGGTTATGACCTAAAAGACCGCTTGATGAAATAAAAATTTCATTGTAAATGAAGCTATTGTTTATTAGTGCTATTTAACGACTAAATTTAGTTAAATAGCACTATCCCACTGGCAAGTGTTACTGGCCAGGGAGGACCGCGTTTTACATTACCATTCTTTTAAAAGGCTATTAGCAGCCTTTTTCTCAGGGAAACTTTGCTCACTATCTATCGCTTCAATTAAATACTTTTTAGCTTCTACTTTTCTTGAAAGAGCAAATAATGTGACGGCAGTATGGTACTTCACTTCAGCATTATCAAAGTCTTTGATCAGTGCTAAACGAAACAGTGCAATCGCTTGTTTGTGCTCACCTAATCTACTTTTAATCCAAGCAAGTGTATCAATAATAACGACGTTTTCAGGTAAATAACCATAGGCTTGTTGCGCATATTGTTTAGCCTTATCAACATTACCTAAGGTAAATTCAACACTGGCGGCATTATTTAATAAAATAGGTAAGGGCCCATATTTTTTAATGAGTGTTTGGTATTGCTCAGCAGATTTTTGCATTTGAAGATTAGCTTTATAACTATCAGCAAGTGCGATAGCGACTAACATGTCATTAGGGTATTTCTTTAGCCACTTTTTCAGTGGGTTTATTGCTTTACTCGGATTATCTTGTTGTTTGTAACTACGATATAAACCGAGAATTGCTTGTTTTTGATCTGACTTTTCTAACGCGCGTAGATAAAACCTAATAGACTGCGTATTGTCACCTAAAGCAAGATATAAATCCCCTTTGAGTACCAAGGCTAAGCTATCACTTTGAGTAATATCGGCAATGGAAGAAATTAGGCTTAATGAAAACCCTTCATTTTTATCCTTAATCGTGAGATTCACTAGACCAATATAAGCTGGCAAGTGCTTATCATCAGCTATTATGGCTTTCTTATAAGATTTAATTGCACCAGTATTATCTCCAGCTTTCAGCTGTGCTCTAGCGAGGATGATGAGTGCATTCGCTTTTTTACGAGATTTTTCAACATATTCTCTTAATGCTAAGACCGCTTGTTGGTGTTTGTTTTGTTGTTGGTACAATGTGGCAATCGTCAGTAAAGCTTGTGGCTTTTTCGGATTTGCCCCAATAAATTCGTCGACTAAATCAACTGCTTCATCCAATTTATTTTGTTGCGTTAAAATACGACTTAACTTTAACACCACATAAAAGTCATTCGGATCTTGTGCATATGATTTTTGTATCCAAAGTAAAGCGTTATCAATATCCTTCTTGAATAAATAACTGTCAGATATTTCAGTCATCAATAAAATGTTTTTATCAAATATTGCCAGTTTAGTTTGTAAAAATTTAAGTGCTTTATCAAAGTCACCAGCAATATTATCCATACGCGCTAAATGCACCATAGCAATGATGTTGGCATCATTTAACTTAAGTGATTGTTCAAATGCAGCTCTGGCTTCAGGCACTTGTCTGTTCAAGCCATAAAGAATACCAATGCGTTGTTGGAAAAAGCTGTTTTGTGGAAATTCTTTTATCAATGCCTTAGCAACATCAATCGCAGAAGTATAATTTTTGGTGTTTTGGTATGAATCAATAAGTAACAATTTGATTTGTGTACCATTAAGTTCGTTATCCTTAACTGCAGATAGAACCTCGATGGCTGATTGATAGTCACCTGATTGCATTTTGCTGCGTGCTAAGTTACTGACACTGATGGTTGAGTGGGGGTAGCTATCAACTACTTTTTCAAAATAAAATTGTGCTTTAGCACTGTCTTCTAACTGTAAATACGTTAAGCCTAACAACGTGAGAATATCAGGGTTTCCTGGGCGTGCTACATTGGTTTTAGTGAGTAAGTTTCTTGCTGAATTTAAATCACCTTGCTCTATTTCAATACTAGCCAACATACGTACGCTATCAATATCAAATTCTACGTAACTTAGATAATAACTTAGGTAGCGATGGGCATCATTTAAGTTACCAAATTGAAAATTAGTTAAGCCAGCTAAAAAATAGTAATCAGGGGTATTTCGCATGACTTCAGGTGGAACCGCAGCTAATGTTGCTATGACTTCAGTTAATTTCTTATTCCCTGAATCGTCATTGTCGATACTAGATAAACTGGCATTGATTACTGCTTTTAAATAACCGGCTCTCGGCTCATTAGGGATTTCGTTAAGAATGAAATCTACATGAGGAGCGGCTTGCTGATATTCTTTTAATTCAATATGCAACATTGCTTTAGTTAAGCGAGCAGATAAGTGTTTATCGTTAATCTTGAGTGCTTCATCGATAGCAAGTAATGCACCTTGTCGATCATCTAAACGATGTAATATTTTAGATTTTAAGATCCAGCCATTAATAAAGGGTTTCACACTGGTAAGAGATAAATCAATATAGCTTAATGCTTGATCAACCTCTGATGCTTGCAAAGCAATTTGTGCTCTACCTAACAAGGCTAACTGGTTTTTGGGTTTTAAACTAAGTGCTGTAATAAAAGCTTTATCGGCTAAGTTATATTGTTTTTTACCAATATAAGCCTGGCCTCGAATGAGTAATAGCTCACTTTCAATTTGCTCGTTACGTTGACCTAATTTCGCCATCGCTATTGCTTCATCATACTTACCTTGTAATACATAAGCTTGTCCGTATAGCGTAATCAATCGATCATTATCAACTTTACCATCTCTTGCGCGATCAAGCTCAATTTGTGCGGCAGAGCCATTGCCTTGAGTGATTAATATTTGCGCCATTAAAACCCGAGACGGCATATGCGTCGGGTTCTCTTGAATAATATTTTTTAGATGGATAATGGCACTAGAATACTCTTCATTTTGAAAAGCAATTAAGGCTTCTTCATAATTGGCATCAAGTTTTTCATTAGCAAAGGTTGCAGCGGAAATAAATAATAATGAGAGTAGGGATGCACGTAAGCTATTTTTAATTTTCATGGGATACCAATTTAATGATTATTCTCTGTATGGCGACAATGTGTGGTTAATCTTACTAAGCAACTAACGAGGATTAACAAAATTCTTAGAATAAATAAAACGCTAAAATAGTAACACTGTTAGCCACTTCTTTGATAAACATTTATCTAAAAATAATAGGTGAAGTGTACTTTTTACTGTGTCAGGATTTTTTACAATAGAAGATATTACTCTATAGTTTTATCAACTTAACAGGTCTGATATGTTGCTATATGGTTAATTCTAAGTGTTGGTATAATAATTGCTTATTGCTGAGGTAATTGGTAATGAGTGTAAAAAATAACTAGCTCATTCTTTCTCTATTTCTCAATCTGAAAGTGATAACGTAATAAAACTATGACTTTAATTAAAAAAATATTTAAAACTCTTGCGGTAACTGCTTTATTTTCATCTGCTAATGTTTTAGCTGCTGATTTCCTTGTTGATACTACTATTACAGACTCCATTGGCGATGCACATGGCCCTTCTGGTAAAGAATGGGTATATGAAATTGAAAAAATGGATGTTCAATGGGCAAGTAATGACGTAATTACCGTTGATGTTTATACCAATTTTGTTGATTACAATAATGAAAAAAGCACTGGTTCTACTAACGGTGTGAGTAATGGCAATATTGTTTTAGGTGATCTTCTTATTAGTACCAATGGTGATAATACTCCATTCAATTATGCCTTTGTATTATCTGATGATGATCGCGGCCAGAAGTACTATCAAAAAAGTCACTGGGATAAAACAGGTACTCTGACTGAGATTGATTCTACGGTAACGTCTAAAACGTACCACAATGAGTCTAATAGTGTACAAGACGGCGAGGTCATTGCAGGTAACCAAATTGGTAATGGCGTTGAGAGTGCTTGGTCTGTGGACAGACAAAATACTGGTAGCAACCGCGATAATTATGATGTGATTAGCTTTAGTTTTAACGTAAATGGTATTGATGCCTTTCAAAATGCTTCACAGCTGGCGTTCAGTTGGGCAATGTCTTGTGCAAATGATATGGTACATGGTGTAGTAGATGTTAACCGTCCTACCAGTGTTCCAGAGCCGACAACATGGTTACTTATGCTGTTAGCACTTGTTTTCATGGCTAAAAAGCACAATAAAAAAGCCAATGACTTTTCTGCTTAGTTCGCTTTGTCTTGATTCTGTAATTATAAGAATTAACTAGCAACCAAGTATAAAAAAAACGACCTTTAGGTCGTTTTTTTATGCTCGAAACAAACATATGATTACCCATATAGATAAAGCTGTTAACATGCTCATCATTAATCGCTTTATCCAGTAAACGTTACAGAATACCTATGACAGATAAAAATGATGACAGTATTTGTCCCTTATGCCAGCAAAAGAATCGCTGCGGTGTTAAAGCGGCCAGTAATTGCTGGTGTATGAATACTCAAGTGCCTGAAGCGCTGTTAGCAAAAATACCAACGCATCTGAAAGGCATTAGTTGCGTATGCAATGCTTGTATTGATCGTTATTGGCTTCAACAACGTGTAAAAGCAAAAGAATAATAATTTGATGATTATGATGACTGTGCAAAGCGTAAAAATAAAAGCACAACAGCATAAATAATTTTTAGGGCTTAGCTCTACGCAAATAGTTCGCATTCAAGTAACATACCTCCTATAAATGTATTTTCTCGAAACCGTTATGAATAAAACCTCAGAGGCATATCAGCCATTACTTAGCTCAAATGCAAAAGTTGCCATAATTGGTGGCGGTGTTGCGGGTTCAACTATCGCATTGCGTTTTGCAGAATTAGGCTTAGACACTACGCTGATAGAAAAGGGTCCAAGCTTAGTTAATGGCCCGCCTATTTGTCACTTGCATGCTGGCGGTAACTTGTACCGTGAGATTTGTGATGAACAATGCCTTACATTATTACAGCAATCAATAGACACGGTTAAAGTCTATCCTCAAAGCGTTAATATTCGGCCAACAGTGATAGCTTTGCCTAAAACCGATAAGGGCCAGCCAGAAGATTTACTACCTCGATTAAAGAAGTTACGTGCTAAATACAGTGAACTTGTCACTCAAGATAGTGATAACAAGGTACTTGGGGAACCAGAAAACTATTTTCGATTTTATTCACGCGCAGAGCTTGATGCTTTACGTGAATTACCTTTAGCCAAAACGGCACAACATGATAGTGATTGGTTAATCGCTTTTGCACAACACGTTGATTTAGATAGTTTGAAGTTTCCTGTATTGCTCGTGCAAGAGTATGGTTTATCTGCGTTTCGTTTTGCCGCTATCGCAAGCTTAGCAATAGAGGAGTTACCTAGTTGTCATCTTCAAACCGATAGCCAAGTGGTTGCCATTACTCAGGACGACAGTACCTTAGGTTGGCAAGTATCGACTCAAGCATTATCTCCACACCATCAAAGTCCGACTATCATTGAACAGCACTTTGACTATGTTATTAATGCTTGCGGTTTTAAAAGTGGTGAAATTGATGACATGGTCAGCGCCAAACGTAAACGTATGGTGGAATTCAAAGCGGCTTATGTTGCACATTGGCCTCAATGCCAAGGGTTATGGCCTGAGATTGTTTTTTATGGTGAGCGAGGTACTCCGCAAGGTATGGCGCAATTAACTCCTTACCCTGATGGTTATTTTCAGCTACATGGCATGACACAAGACATCACCTTATTTGACCAAGGATTAGTTGCGAGTTCGTTAGAAAGTGCGCAGCCGCAATTAGCAAAGCGCTTTATCGAAAAGATTGATAAAAAATGGCCAGAGCAGTTAGTGCATAATCGAACCTTAGGTTCTATTGATCATATTGCTCAGTTTGTTCCTACTTTTGATACCGCAACGGTTGCAGCTAAACCGCTATTTGGTGCGCAGCAAATTCCGGGTGAAGATGCTGATTTACGTGCTGCTGATGTGTCATTCTATGGTCAACACTATGCACGTACTGAAATAGTTAAAGCCTCATCGGCTTTAGCCGCAGCCGATGCAATTTTAAATAATCTAGTCGATTGCGGATTAATTGATGCATTACAATTAGGCGATTATCTAACGCAGCATTACTTCCCCGTAAGCCAACAGTGCTGCGAAATAAAAGTAACTGAACGTGCAATGATGTTAGCTAAGCAGCGCGATTATCCAATGGCGTTAGCAAAAAACCTGTGAAATCCTCTCTATTCTTAACGCTATAGTTAATGTTTTAGTGCGGTTAGTAGTTCAGCAAAAGTATCAAAGCACCACTGCGGCTGATATTGATTGATATCCTCTCCGTAGTTATAACCATAGGTTAAGCCGACACTATCTATGTTGGCTGCTTTTGCCGCTAAGATATCATTTTTAGAATCGCCAATCATCACACACTCTTCAGCCGTGACGTTAAGTTGCTCTAGGGCATAGTGTAACTGTGCTGGATGGGGTTTTTTCTCCGCTAACGTATCACCACCAATTAATAACTCAAACAGGTTATCAATACCTAAGCCCGTTAAGATCGGTTGAATAAAAATGGCCGGTTTGTTGGTAATAATCGCAAGGCGGAAGCCTGCCGCTTTTAAGGAAAGCAACCCTTCTTGAACATCGTCATACAATACTGATTCTATACATAAGCACTGCTGGTAATGGGCTAGAAAAATGCTTAGCGCATCTTTAGTGTGCGTTTTATCTAATTCTATATCAATGATTGCTGAACCCGATAATGCGCGTTCAATTAATACCTTGGCACCATTACCTACCCAATGGTGAATTGTGTCTTGGTCGAAAGTCGCTTTGTTTAAATCTTTAAGGGTTCTATTTACGGCTAAAGCAAGATCAGGGGCACTGTCTACTAAGGTGCCATCGAGATCGAATAACAGGACATTTTTTTCTTCAAGATTCACAGGTTTCTCAATAGGGGATAGGAAAAAGTTAGGTGATTATTTTACCATGTCATTGGTAATAGTGCAGGCAAAAGTGCTGTCAGGAATAGCCAATTGCCCGAGCTTAGATTTTATAGCCGATATTCTGTATTGGAGTTAAGTGAAATTACTACCATTTATATTAAATAAGGCTATAACTTTCACTTTAAAATAAGCCGTGGCATGAATTTCAAGAACAAGGTGTTTGCTTAAAAAATGAGAAAGTCTGCATAAATATTACATCGTATTACAGCCACTATTACTTTTAATCTTCCTATGCCTATAATGTCGTGACTTGTTTTTATGCAGTTGAAATTTAAATTAAAAAAGGAAAGAGTTATGAATGCACCGGAAAACCTAGCACTTGATATGCAAACCATTACCGTGCCGTTCACGTCCAATATCGATGATGATTTAGTTGGTTCAGTGGTAACTTTCTTTAAAGTTCAACCTACTCAAAGTGGTGAGGATTGGGTTACTGAATTAGTTAATACCTCCACTGCGACAGCATCGCTAGCCCCATCTTTATTATTTCAATTTGAGTCAGTTAACACCCCCAGTGGTATACAAAAAGAACTTGAACCGCATCAGAAAGTAACGCTGATTGTTGACCTACAACAAAATGAAACTGAGTTGTGGCAATTTTATGGGGCAGGTGTTGTTTTTATTGATGAGCCGCCAGCAAATCAATTGCGCGTACAAACCGAAATAAAATACCAAGGACAGCGTTTAGTTATCACGGTAGATAATGTCGACAATAATTTGGATATTACTGAATTAGCCTTTCGTTATGTTGCTTCGTGCATAGATGTAAGTAATAAAGGTGCTGGCGAATTGAAGGTATATTATTCGCAAGATCCTAAGATTGCGGTGCGACGACGTAAAGATAATTAATAGAGAACAATTAGTTGAGTTGGCAGCGTTCTGCTTTGCCAGCTTTAGTTACTATTTTTTGAAAGTCAGTGTTACTGCACAGGGGATCAAACCATGGTAAATTAAACCAAATAATGCCAAAACCAGCCGATAAGGCTTCTTCTATTTGGTTATTTGCTGATATCTGCTCACCTAATTGGCTGTATATTAATGCAGCAATAAAAGCAGCTTCTCCGCTTTCGGGAGCTAATTTTTTTGCTTGGTTGATAGCTTTAATCGCTTTCCTATGCTGCCCTGAATGCACGTAAGCTTGAGCAATGATTAATAGTGCTTCGAGATCTTGTTGTTGGTGAGACAGTTGGATGACCTGTTGATATAAGGGAGTAGATTGTTCTGTCATGCCTAAGATCAGTTTGATATCCGCTAAATTTAACAATCTTGTTGGGTGCTTAGGGCTATTTTTTACTGCCAATTGGGCCATTCTTAAGGCATCTTGATAACGACCAGCAAGGGTATAGGCCAAACCTAAATTATCTATATCACTGCTTTGCGGGTTTATTTTGATGATCGCTTCATACATTTCTATAGCAGATGTTAGTTCCCCTTCAGATAAATAAATATCAGCTAATAATTGTTTGGCATCATAATCTTGGGGTATGGTATGGAGCAATATATCAAGAGTGTTTTTGGCATTGCTAAAATCACTTAGCCAGTAGTAACTTAGTGCTAAATTGTACAGTAATTTGGTGCTAGGTCGTAGCATTTGTGCCGATTGGTAGTTTGAGATCGCTTGCGACAATTCATTGTTGTCCATATGCAAGGCTGCTTGCAATTCTAGCCGAACAGATTCACCGATTCCTCGTTGGATAGCAATGTCTAATTGTTTTCTCGCTTGATCAAAGTCTCTTAAATCGAGCGAAATAAAAAAGATATCGATAGCTTGAAAAACACTGTATTTATAGTCTGGTGGAGCTAGCGATAATACTTTTTTTGCTTTTTTTACATATTTTATCTCGTTAGTTTTATGGTATAAAGCTCTAGCTGTTTCTCTGTATAAGGCATAAGCACTATATAAATAGGGTGAGTTGGTGAGTATATTTTGCAATTTCTCTAATGTACTGTCGTCACTGCGCCCCTCTAATAGAACACTATTATAAAGCGTGGCAAAAGCTAGGTAATCTTGTTGTTTAACTGACTGTTCGGTTAAATACTTTTCATTATACTGTGGATATATGCCAGCAAGATATGATTGGGTAATTTCTTTGATATCATAATAGTTCTCTATTTGACTCGGCCATTTTTTCTGTGCCAAGACGGTCCACTTGTCAGTATTACTGTTATCGTTACTATTACTTACAGTGAGACGTGACAAGGTGACGTCACACTTAACATTATTACAGCTAAGCTGGGTGGTGATTATGTCACTTGCCCCTGTTGCCGCCGCAATGTCCGCAAGGGAGACAGTTTCACCCGCTGAGTTTTTACTGACTCCAGCAACTTCTCGACGAGAAATTAATCTCAGGCCTTTAGTATTAATAATGCTCTGGCGAATAGCATCATCTAGTGTCGCAGTGACTAAGTCCTTTTGCATACCAGCAATGGGGTTTTCAGCATTACTATTCGTGATAGTTGCGGGCAACACCACGATATAACGTGCTGGCAAGTCGTCTGGAGCAAATAAGGTTTCCCTATAAATCCCCACGCCAACTAACAAGCTTACTAGCAAAGCAAACCCTGCAAAAATAAACCGTCTGCTTTTATGTTTATTAATCGCTACGTTATCTGTGGATGTTTGGCTAGTAGTTAGCTGATTAGCAGCTAGTTCACTAGTCGATAATGCACTGTTTGATAACTCATTGGCAATCAGTGCAGCAGCAAACTCAGTTGATAGTTCGGCAGTGATAGGCTGAGTATCTTCAGCCAGTATTTCTTGCTGGGTAAGATGCTTAGTGAGTTGTTCAAATTGCTGTGTAACCCACTGGCTAGATTGCGGACGACCTTCTGGTTGATGGGATAATAGTTTATTCAGTAAATTGATTAACTCTCGCGGTAACTGCGGCACTATGTCTTGTGCTTGTTGGCACTGTGCATTGAGAATGTTTTGCGCTGTCTGCGTTGCGGTTTCACCAGCAAAGGGATGACGGCCGCTAATTAACTGAAAAGCGATAATACCTAAAGAAAATAAATCACTTCTAAAATCAATGGCATTGTTTGTTTGGCCGTCTACAAAAGTTGCATTGGCATTGGTGCTAGGTAGAGCTTGGTATAGCTGCTCTGGCGACATTGCTGTTTGACTGCCAAAACTTTGCGAGTTATTTGCGGTTTTGGCATTTCCACTGGTCAATTTGGCAATGCCAAAATCGACAATTTTAACGCCGCCATTACCATCAATGATGATGTTGCTTGGTTTTAAATCACAGTGCACTATGCCCTGAGCATGTGCTGCGGTTAAACCCTTACTAATTTGGCTGATAATGGCAAGTTTCTGTGAAAGCGAGCTAACGTTCTCTTGCTGATAATGATGTAGCGTTTTGCCGGCAAGGTATTCCATCACTAGGCATATTTGCTCATCTTCTTGAGTAATATCGAAGATTTGCACAATATTGGCGTGATTTAGCTTAGCTAATAACTGTGCTTCTAGTAGTGCGTTTTCTATTAGGTTAGCATCGCAGTCATCAGTACTAGCATTATTATTTGGCGCTGAGTGCGTTGTGGCAAATGCAGGCTTGAGAGTTTTAATGGCCACTGTGCGGTGTAAGCGCTGATCTTCGGCCAAATAAATTTGTCCCATGCCACCTTGGTTGAGTAGCTTGATAATTTTGTAATGACTGAGGTGAGTGCCAAGTGGGCTTAAGTCTGACAAATTAGCTGACTACTTTGTTAGCGGACGCAATTGATGCTTGCACAAGAGAACCTGAACCTGGAGACAGTGAACATTCAAGTTTTTGACCTTTATAAATTTTAAAAGTTGGACAACCAAAACGTACTCGGCGTAATTGGCGCTCAATTAAATCTTCAGCGTTAATTACATTCGTTAATAATTCAGTGAACTGTTTTCGGCTACGATGAATTTGAATATTTAGGTATGACATATCAACCCCTAAATCTCTCAGTAAACAGTCAGTGTTTATCCAGCCTTGTTCAGCAATGGGCAAGTCTTTCTCGGCATCAGCGACTCTGTATCTTGCTAAGTTCAAGGTTAAATAGTGATGACTGCGACTCTGCAGGTCAATACTGCCTTGTGCCGACTTTACCGTTAGCTTGGTAATTTCTTCATCTAAGCTGAGTTCAAAAAGACATTGAATGTCGTCAATGTTGAGTTGAGGTTTTGCTTGAATTTCTGTGCTGTCTGCTAAATGACTTAATTGAAATTGCCAGCGTTGGTTGTCAAACTCAACAATATCATGCTCAAGTAACGACCGCGGTTGTAACTGAGGTTCGTTAATATATTCGATACGCCATTGGCCTGTTACTTGATTCAAAATCAAGGCTATTTCGGGTTCACTTTCATTGGGTAATAAATGATAAGGCTGTAATGATATAGCTTCTTTAGGGTCACCGCACTGCTCTTGGTTACTATCAGGATAAGGGATCAATTTAACGCTAGGCGGGTTTAACTCGCCGACAGTGAACACTATATCTTCGTCATTGGAGAAACGAATCTCGTCACCCACTTTTAGTGATTTTGGTTGTTGTTTAGTGAGTTTTTTTTTATTCAACCAGGTGCCATTACTGCTTAAATCACGAATAAACCATTGTTGGTTATGCCATTCAATAACTGCATGCATTTTAGAAACACGGGGATTGGTAATAAGGGTGTCTACTGAATAAGCGAAACGACCAAAGTTATGATAAGCATATAAATAACATCGTGTTTGCGACTGATGATTGAATAAATAAGCCATAGTAAAACCTAACTAAGCAAAACTGAAAGTGAATTTTTATAGGGGAAAAAATAGAGTAGCGTTTATTAGTACTAGTGTCCAGTCGTTTACCCCTTAGTTAACTCATTAACATCGCTGGTTTTTATCTAGCTGTAATAAGATGTAATATTTTTATTCTGATAACTCGTTATGCTTGGACTAATACAAAGATACTTATTTTTATATAGCTAATACCATTCCGTATAAAGAAGTGAGCACTTTCTTATACGGATTGGTATAACACATCGATGGCATCATGATAAAAAAATTTAAAAGTAACTACCAACTCTTAAACTTCAACAGCACCCACCCACTATGGTTAAACGCCATACTTAAAACGGATGCTATTGAGCGTGTTAGCTATACTTTACTCTGTCGTTTGCAAACGACGGTTGAGCCAGAACTATTATTCTCTATTTTCTATCAAGAAGTTAGCCAGTATTTGCCTATTTCTAATGTTCGGTTCGTAGCAAGTAACCTTGAATTAAATATTCTAGAGCACGATCACGGTGGTTATTGCATTAGTCAGAGGTTGGCGATTAAAGATAAGACCCTAGGCTGTTTTAAATGTTATTTCACAGATAAGCCGACATTAGCCCAAGTACAGTTGCTGAAAAAGCTGGTGAAAATACTGTCTTATCCTTTGAATAACGCCATAAAATATCAGCAACTAAAGCATATGGCGCTAACGGATAATTTAACTGGTTTAGCAAATCGCAACCAGTTTGAAACGACCTATCAAGGTTTGGTAAGTAATAATAAAGAAAAACAAACCTGCTTTTCTTTGTTAGTAATAGACCTTGATGGCTTTAAAAAAGTGAATGATCAATTTGGTCATCAAACGGGAGATCTCGTCCTTTGCAGCTTTGCTAAAATATTATTAGCGTGTTGTCGTGAACAAGATAAAGTTTTTCGCTTTGGTGGTGATGAGTTTACTATTTTACTGAATGACACTAGCGTTGAATCCGTGCCGAGAATAGCACTACGCATAGCAAAGCTAATGGATACATGTAAGTTCTTAGCAAAATTCGGCCTGTCTTGTAGCATAGGCAGTGCGCTATACCATCGATATGATGAATCTAAGCAACTTTATGGCCGAGCAGATGAAGCATTGTATCGAGCAAAAGGAAAAGGTAAAAATTGTTTGGAAATGTCGCCTTGTAGCCAAGTGATTTAAAATAAAGTTGGCTCAACCTCTCCATTTTTTGCACAACTGAAAGCACCCTTTATTGTGCTTGAATAAAAAACTCCTCAATAAAACGCAAACGCTAATGATTTGCATTATCGCCTGTAGTATTATACTGCTCTAATTTAATGCCTGTACTGCCAATGCATTATGCTCTTGATATATTTTGCCCTATTCACTGAAAAGGCTAAGTACAAGTGGCAATGTAGAGCCAGTTGATATGGAATATTTAGTGTCTTATTTTATTAATTTTTTTAACATGCCTAGCCCTCGCTGGGCTGTATTTTCTCGCATATTAGCAGCCACCTTGGGCGGCTATGCATTAGCAACATCGAGTGCACTTTTTATCGGCCAATTACTCTTTAGTAGTGCTGGGAAATATCAAGCTATTCATATCGGATTATTGCTCTCCTTTCTTGTGTATGCCTGCGCGGCTATGTGGGTATTTTCGGTATCCAATGCCACTAAGGCGTGGATAGGTCTAATAAAGTGGAATCTTGTCTTTTTACTCTGTACTTGGTTATTAATGCAATTTTCGGGTGCGAGTAACTAATGAAAGATAACTTTAGACAATCAATGAAGTGGTTTCATACTTGGGTCGGCCTGAGTGTTGGCTGGATTTTGTTTTTCATGTTTTTAACTGGAACACTTGGTTATTTTTATCAAGAAATAACCCGTTGGATGGAACCAGAGCGACCTTTCATTGAACATAATATTAGCACTGAAAAATTAATTACTATTGCCCAAACGTACTTGCACAAAAATGCTCAGGGTGTTGATGAATGGGATATTAATTTACCGACTGTTCGCAATCAAAATTTGCGTGTGGGCTGGCGTAATCCGCCAGAAGCGGGGAAGAAACGTGGCCGGTATAAGACAACAGTGTTAGATATAACTACAGGCGAAAAAGTCGAAAGCAGAGCCACAGGTGGTGGTAGGCTGCTTTATAGAATGCATTATCGTTTGCATTATTTATCGACTAAAATTAGCTATTGGATTGTTGGCTTTTGTTCCATGCTGATGCTGTTAGCCGTTATCACCGGCGTTGTTATCCATAAGAAAATATTCACTGATTTTTTTACCTTTAGAGCAAAAAAAGGTTTGATTGGCTGGTTAGATATTCACAATGTACTAAGTGTTATTGCTTTACCATTTCACTTTATGATCACCTACAGTGGTTTACTTTTTTTCCTTTTTACTTACATGGCGCTCAGTACTAATCTGCAAACCAATGAAGATGAATATAGGGAAATGCGTAAAGAGATATACCCTCGAACTATTCATGCAGATAGTGTGAATCAACCAACAGAAATGCAAGAGTTTTCATCGTTATACCAACAAGCAAAAAACAGGTGGAAAAATGATGAACTCAGCGCGATTGAAGTATTTGCTGCAAACGATATAAATGCCCAAGTACTTTTTATTCGTCATGAAACTGATATCACTTATAACCCCAATGACCAAGTAATGGTTAACGCAATTACCGGTAAAATCATCCAACAAACACCGAGAGAGTATACTGCCGCCGGTATGATTCATAATGGTTTTTACTCGTTGCATGAGGGACAATTTGCGGGACCACTAGCCCGTTGGATTTACTTTTTAACCGGTCTTATTGGCACGGCAATGATTGCTTCAGGTTTAATTCTTTGGACCACTAAACGTAAACCGAAACAACTGAAAAAACCGAACGGCCCCGATTTTGGTTACCGACTAGTTGAGCAACTTAATATTGGAACTATTGTTGGTTTACCTATCGCTATCGCTATGTATTTTTATGCTAATAGGTTATTACCTGTCGCTATAGTTGATCGAGCCGATTGGGAAGCGAATGTGATGTTTATTAGTTGGGCACTATTATTAATTTATCCCGCGTTTCGTCCAGCTACTAAAGCATGGCGTGAGCAGCTTCAACTGGCAGCACTAGTTTATATGGCGCTACCCTTGATAAATGCATTAACTACAGATAAACACCTAGTTAATAGTTTGCAACAACAGGATTGGGGCCTTGCTGCTTTTGATCTGACATTCTTCACCATTGGCTGTTGTTTTGCTTTTTCGGCCTATAAATACAAAACACTGCAGCCTGAAAAAGCAGTGAGTAGAAAAGCAACTCGACCTGACAGTACATTAGATAATGAAAATCGACTGCAGTTGTCGAGAGTTCGCAAGGAGAATGGTTGATGGTCTTATTAACCAGCCTCAGCTTTTTAGCTATGGTGCTTTTTTGCTTGGCAATGGACAAACATCAAAAACAAGTCTTAGTGCAAAAAATGCCTAAGGTCGCGACATCACTTTTCAGACTTTTAGCTTGGCTGGTGTTATTTCTTACGGCCTATTTAAGCGTGACGTTATTTGGCTGGTCTATTGGTCCGGCATTTTTATTCGGTGCACTCACTATGGCAACGTTATTACTGATAATGGTACTGACTTATCGCGCGAAAATAATACCGCAACTTGCACTTGCCTCGTTATTAATTGCTGGCGTAAGTGTATTAAGTCACTAGTTGCTGGTATTGATGTATTGCTTATTACCAAGTACTTGCTTACAGTCTTTGCCTCACAATTGTACCGTTATTAGTAACATGTAAGGAAGTATCTTGGAGTTTGCAGGCTTAACTATTGAAATAGCGTTATTTTTATTTACCATTGCCATTATCGCGGGCTTTCTTGATACCTTAGCGGGCGGGGGCGGTTTATTAACGCTTCCTGCACTGATGATGAGTGGTATACCACCACTGGTAGCGCTGGGTACCAATAAGTTGCAATCTTGCGTGGGAGCTGGGACGGCCAGTGTGATGATGTTACGTAATAAGCGAGTAAGGTGGCATCAGATAAAAGAGTTAATGCCAGCTGCCTTTATCGGCTCTGCTATTGGTACTGTCATTGTTCAATTCGTTAATACCGAAGCGTTGACGTTTATCATTCCTGTAGTCATTAGTGTTATTGGTATCTATTTCTTGGTCACACCCACTGTTGATGCAGAGAATAAACCTGCGAAAGTATCGTCATTAGGTTATCGAAATTTTGTCGTGCCTTTGATCGGTTGTTATGACGGGATTTTGGGACCAGGCACAGGATCTTTTTTCACTTTAGCTGGCCGTGCATTGCGGGGGCAGAAATTTCTTGAAGCGACTGCGATAGCTAAAACACTGAATTTTTCCACCAATATTGCCTCGTTGATTGTGTTTTTATTTGCTGGGCAGGTCATTTGGTTGGTAGGCTTTACCATGATGTTTGGCCAACTTATTGGTGCTTGGTTAGGCTCCCATTGTCTCTTTAAAATTCCGATAAATTATTTAAGATATTTAGTGGTTATCATGTGCTTTGGCATGTTGGCTAAATACGTGATGACTTAGTTGTTCTGATATTTTAAGCGTAAACAAGCTCCGTAATATGTCAGGCTTTTTATGTTTGTTATAAAAATAACGCCAAACGTGTATTAAAGCCGCTAGATCTACCTTGTAAATTACACGCTTCAGAGATAAAACTACAACGGTTTAAGTCAATCCAGCGGTAGTTGAAATTGAGGTTAAATTTTGGTGTTAACCACCAAGCAAAACCAACAGATAATATCGAGGTATCTCCGGCAGCTAAACCACCGTCACTGCCGTCAAATACCGACCAACGAGTACTGACTTCTAATGCACCCCAGCCACCTTGTTCAACACTGCGTGCAACGCGTAAAGGAGAGAAGGTGCCACTTCGCTTGTTGTATTCACGCATTTCACCGGTTACTGAGAATACGGCGCTAATGTGGTATCCTGAAAGCTCTGGGTTTTGTAGATAATCAGCCGCAACTTTACTTTTAGTATATTCACCAATCACCCAAACGGGACCTTTCCGCCAAGCTGCTTCAAGGTTATAAGTAACACTGTTATCAGCATCAATGTCTCCGGTATCGACAAAAGTAGATGATTTGTTAAATTCAGGTTCAGAAGCGTATCTTAATCCTTCCTTTGCATTACTGTAGCGTAGACCAAAAGCCAGATGGATTAACTCATCTTCATCTTCTGACTGGTAAGGTAACCAAGTTGTTCGTCCCACTAGTTCTGTGGAGTTTTCGCTGAGTGAACCTTCGTCCTCTATCCAGTTATTAAACACACCGCCTGCCCAAGTTAGCTTTTGATTAAGTGTTATGCCACTTAAGACAGCACCAAAGTTACGTGAGGGCAGTAATGCATCAGAAACCAAGGCGCGTTCCTGCATAGGTAGAAAAGTCATACTCATGAGCCTTTCCATAGAAATAGGTTCTTTTTGCTTACCGATGCTGAGGGTAGTGTTATAAAAGGTCGGGATATCGAGACGCCAATCCATAAAACTAACATTATCTGTAGTGTTGGTGTCAAAACCCTTATCAAAGGTATTGGTTGCTCCTGTGATCATATAAATCCAGGGTTTATCAAATTTTATCGCCCCGGCGAGCCCAAAACGTAGCGCCCGAATTTCACCACCATTAAAATCTTGTAAATCTCCCACTTGCGCTAAGCTAGCTTCATCTTGCGACTCCCAACTTTGCCTATCTAAAGCCAGTGCTCCGATTAATATGGTAGAAAAATAATCATTATCAAACTTTATCCAATCTGCATCCTTATAATTACTGGGTAATACGATTGGCGGCGGAGTATAAGATAGCCAGCCTGTACGTTTGGGTTTTACTCTTTTTTGTTCTGCGATAGCTGAAATATTGCTTTCAGCTCTGAGGTTATTTCGAATAATTACGCCGTTATGAATGGCGAGCAGTACATGTTTTTTAGTGTCGAGTAAGGCCTCAATATTCTCATGTGGGTTAGCATCTAAAATTAGAAAGTTGGCAGTTTCCCCCGACTCTAGTGAGCCGAGAATAAAGCCACTTTGGGCATCAAAAATGATATCGCCATGGCCAACGTCAATGTCATCTTGCGTGACAAGGTCGAATAATTTATTCGTGATGACTAAGTTAGCGGTAGTGCTCTTATTTTTTTTTGCAGGGTCAACAAAGGTGATATTTCGGATCACGATTTTTTGTTCAACTACCTCTGGAGCATTCGCTACATATTCTTCTGAAACTTGTTCGGCTTGGCAAATAGACAACTGAGTTAATGTAAGGATGACTACTGAAAGAGTTGTCCAGATCATGGTGAATATATTTTTTTTTATTTTCATCATGGCCCTATTTTTATCAATTGAATGACAACAAGTGCTAAAATGTGCTGGGTCATGTTTCTAATTTATGACTCAACACAAATTAATTAAGTTATTTCATTATTGATAATATTCTAGACTACATTGTGAACCTAGGCCTCAATCCATGATGAATATTGCCTTATTTTCAGTGACTTTTGTTTGTGCTGACAATTTCATTGTCTATTGTTGTCGCTAAATTGTCGTTAAACTGGCAAGTTCTTCAGAAAACAAATCAGTTAAAAAAATGAGTGCAGGAAAAACATGGAAGTAACTTCGCATAAAAAATTGAATTGTTTCATTCGCATGATTTAACTCCATGAAATAATCCATAATGCGTCTGCCCTTATACGCTATAGAACAACAAATAATAGCGGTAATGGCTAAGCTCGGTTCGGCTGTTTCGGCAACAAAAGCATTAGCAGAAGTAATAATCATCAATAACACCCAAGAGATATCTAATGCATTCAGTGTGAAGAGGTTCTTTATCATGAGTGTTCCTTATCGAAGTACATATAACAGTGGAAAAATAATCACCCAAGCTAAGTCGACCATATGCCAATAACAAGCAATGGCGGTTAAACCAATATGATTTTTCTTGGTATATCGACCAACTTTGAGCTGGTGAATAGCCCAGAGTAAGCTACCGCTTGCCCAACCAACATGTAATAAATGGTTAAAGGTCATGTAGTAATACATTGTGTAGAATTTACTGGTATTGGTTACAATGCCTTGATCAACATTCCAGTGATATTCCCAAACTTTAATCACTAGATAAATACAGCCACAAGACACTGCTCGCCATAGCCATTTTATACTTTGCTCAGGGTCATCCATACGAATAGATGCCAATGCTTTGGCAACAAAATAGCTACTAGTGATTAAGGCAAACGTGTTTAAGGTGCCAGCTAACGTGTTTAACTGTTGCGGCCCTTGGTTAAATTGTTCTGGGTAGTGTGCTTTGGCAATGAAGTACACTAAAAAAAATAGAGCAAACTCAGTCATTTCGGCAAATATACCTACCCAAATTGCTCGGTTACCGGGTATTTTATTGAGTGTTTCAGGCTCTTTAGTGACTGAACCACTGCCGTTTAGATTAAAACCTGTTGCTGTAATAGTCATATAATTCCTTACTCGTAGACAGGGGCAAACTAAGCCATCACTTGTCCTTAGGAGTGAAGTTAATAATTCATGGTTGTTTACAAAAAGCGACTCGCCTAAGCCGCTTTATTGTAATTTCATTAATTAGTTACGAAAGAACACTGTATTCTTTTGCACTAAAATATTTGGTTGTTCGACTGCTTGGATGATGAAATCAAAGTTAGTGATTTTTTTCTCAAGCTGATAACCATCTAACGCAATGGTGACAGGGATCTCTTCCATCACTCCGGCGCCAATGCGTACATTTTCAGGCAGGTTTATTTTCGTGTCGCTTAAATTCTTAACCTTGATATTAAAGTGCAAAGGTTGCTGCGTTTTATTCAGAATTTTTAAGGTATAGGTGTTTTCAACTATGCCTTCATAATTAACACGGAACAGTGCAGTTCTATCACGAATAATATTCGCTTCTAACGGAATTCTGCTATCTATCCAAATGCCTAATAACAGGATAAACATCAAAGTTAAACCCGCGTAAGAAACGAGTTTCAAATTAAATCGGCTACTTTCTTTGCCAGCGAGCTGTTGTTCGCTGGTATATCTAATCAAACCTTTAGGGTAGTTAAACTTCTCCATGGTTTGATCACATGCATCAATACATAGTCCACAGTTAATACACTCGTACTGAATTCCGTTACGGATATCTATTCCTGCTGGGCAAACATCGACACATAAATTACAGTCGACACAATCACCTAGACCAAGGGCTTTGGGATCATCTTTGCGTTTACGTGGGGCTCTATTTTCACCACGTTTAGCATCATAGGCAACCAAGAGTGTATTTTTATCAAACATGGCTGACTGAAAACGTGAGTAAGGGCATAAATGAATGCAAACATGTTCTCTCATCCAACCTGCATTACCGTAAGTCGCTAAGGCAAAAAATAGTACCCAAAAAGTGACCGCACCGCTCCAGTCGAACGTTAGCATAGTGCTATATAACTCACTGACAGGAACGAAGTATGAGATAAAGGTTGTCGCAGTAAATAACGACATCAATTGCCAAATGATATGTTTAAGTGTTTTTTTGTAAGCTTTACTCAGGGTCCATGGGGCTTTATCTAGAGCCATTCGTTTGTTGCGAGTACCCTCAATTCTGTGCTCAACCCAAACATAGGCGAGTGTCCAAACAGTTTGTGGGCAAACATAGCCACACCAAACGCGTCCGAGCCAAGTAGTGACAAAAAACAGTGCAAAAGCTGCCACCATAAGAATACCAGCGAGTAAGATAAAATCTTGTGGCCAGAAAGTGAGGTTAAAAATTCTAAACTCTTGTTTCACTACATCCAGTAAAACGGCTTGTTGATCGTTAAATTGCACAAAAGGCAAGGCAATAAAAGCCAACATAAGTAGCCAGTTAATATAACGACGTATTTTTTGATAGAAGCCTTTTTGCTCTCTCACATACACAGATGTTTGAGATTTATATGGCTTAATAATGAGGTGCTCTTCTTTGATATCAAACTTCATAAATTACTACAGGGTCATAATTAAGTAATTACTCTATATCAATAATCACGCCACAAAGTTACTTAATTAAGCTATTGTATTTAATGGATAAAATAAAGAAGGGAATTGTGTGATAGCACGATATATCGTGTTGGCGCGATATATCGTGTATTTTTGGGGGTTATTGACAAAGGAGACAGGTTTAGCTTCGCTGTATTTTTAGCTTTATCATTCGCGATCGTAGTGTGCTATCAGGTAAGCCAAGTATTTTTGCTGCACCATTTTTACCACCAATTCGCCAGTTACAGTCGTTGAGTACTTCAATGATGTAGGCTTTTTCAATGTCGGCCAAGGGTTTGTTAAATGAGCGAACAACAGATTGTGATTTATCAAATTTTTGTTGGATATGCAAAGTTGTTGAGGTGGTTAAAATAACCTCACGCTCAAGAATATTTTGCAGCTCTCTAATATTCCCAGGCCAATGATAACTTGCCAACTTGTTTAAGCTATGTTTACTTATGCTTTTGATATCTTTATTAAGTTTAGTATTGAGTTGGGCTAAAATACTGTGACAAAGTAAAGGGATATCTTCTATTCTCTCTCTTAATGCAGGCATAACAATAGGGAATACATTCAAGCGATAATACAAGTCCATTCTAAACTTACCTTGCTCAACCATGGCAAGTAAATCTTGGTTGGTAGCGGCAATAATACGAATATCTACCTTTATCGTTTTACTACCACCCACACGCTCAAATTCACGCTCCTGTAAAACACGTAACAATTTACTTTGTGCGTCGGGAGAAAGCTCACCTATCTCATCTAAAAATAATGTGCCTTTATCGGCAAGTTCGAAACGGCCCCGTCTTTTTTCACTTGCGCCGGTAAATGCGCCCTTTTCGTGACCAAAAAGTTCAGACTCGAGTAAATTTGATGAGAAGGCTGCGCAGTTCACTTTGACTAAAGGGGTATTGTGACGCTGACTCAATTGGTGCAAATTACGTGCGACAAGCTCTTTACCTGTTCCATTTTCACCTAAGATAAGTACGGTACTGTCTGTTTGAGCAACCAGTTTTATTTGCTGTAACATGGCTAAAAATTTTGGACTGTTCCCTTCTAATCCTGAACCATGCCAATTTTCATTTATTTCTTCTTGCAAATAGCTATTTTCCGCCTGCAGTTTTTCGGTGAGGTCTTGTACTTTTTTCAAGGCCGCTCGTAAATTGCTATCGGCTAGTCTTTGTTGGCTAACATCACGGAAAACAGCAACTGCACCTATGAGCTCCCCGTCTTTAAATACGGGGGTTGAGGTATATTCTACAGGGAAGCTTGAACCATCTTTTCGCCAAAATACTTCATCGGTAATTTTACGTTCTACTCCGTCACGCATGGTATTATAAATACTGCACTCTTCACTGGGATATACTTCACCATTAGCGTAGGTATGATGATGATATTTATGGATATTTTTACCTAGTAATTCTTCAGATTTCCAACCGGTCATTTGCTCCGAGGCTGGATTTACAAACACAGCATTCCCGTCTCTATCAAAACCGTAAACACCTTCACCAACGGCATTGAGAAGTAGTTGTGAGTCAGCTAAAAATTCTTTTATATTTACGGGCATACCTTGATTTCTCTTGATAAAAAGCAGATGCACGACATATCGTGGCGTGGTGGTAGCTTATCAGGTATAAGGAAAAAAATCTGGCGGGAGATCAAGAAAGTGCTCGTATAACAGCGCGTCTTTAAAAAGAACTAGTATGCTTTTTCCTGTTTAGATGCAAATTTTAATTCAAGTATAAGCAATATGCAGGAAGTAAAAAATACTAAGTGAACAGGTAGTAATGGTAATACTAATATTCTGTTGAGTAGTATTTCCTTAGGCTGCGCAGTAGTCGCCGCACTAAAACGTTTTACTCTCTTTAAAAAAAGCGAACAAAATTTAACCCTGAGAGATCAACAGCCCTTAATTTTTTATCGACATTAATTTGATTTAAATCAATCATTTGTTAATTTATGCATTTATATTACATATATCAGAAACACTATGATTTTTGAATTACATTCTTGTGTTCAAGTATTCTCGGTACTTAGCTAGTTAACCCTATTAAATAAAAAATAATCTACCGCAGACTTTTAAATAATGGAGCATAATTCACAAAGTGGAGAGCTTCCTTTAATGACAAAAATAGCTGCTGTTGTTGATATTTTTATTAGGTTTATCGAGGCAAAAATTAGATACCCTTCTCGTCATAAATTAACTATCAATAGGTAATTACGATGAAAACAGTAGAGTACAAGTGTTTCATCTTCCATCATTAAATAGATAAAAAAATGACTAATAATAAACAGAATTCAATAAACAGCTTTGGTAATAATGTGGAAGCTATTGCCAAAAGTCCAGATACTAAAGAACAAGGTAGCAAGAGCCCAAACAGTGACGAGCGAAGAAAAAACTCAAAAGATTCAGCATTATTCAATTCTCATTTTACCGTCGACCGGCATGCGTTAAGTGATTTGATCTCAACGAAATTACATTCAGACGATTTTATTGCCACGCGTACTAGTTACATCACTATTCGCCTCTGGTTTATGTGCATGTTTTTTGCTTTGTCTGTGCCCATATTTTCTGGCTTTGATTTTGTATTGTTTCCCAATAGCGAAGCGTTAGACCTTCTTGTTGCGCGAGTTGTCCTATCGTTATCATTATTTTCATTAGCGTACTTATTAAAAGTTCGTGCGCGGGTGAATACTGTGCGTTTAGTCATGCCGCTGGCTTTTTTAGCACCGATGATTTTTTATGTTGCCAGCATGATCATTGTTATTGACCTGCCTAAAGGTGAAATACCGAGTATTTTTGCCATGCTGCCTTATTTTATATTGGCTATGTTAGGTTTGTTTCCTTTAACAATTAGTGGTGGAGTTATTGTTGTTGTTTGTATTTTAATTCCTTTTATCAGCTACGAAATATTCTTTGTTCAGCAATCTATATGGTTACTTGTTAATAGCATTTGGCTATTTTTCTTATTTGCAGGCATAAGTTTATGGTTACAAGTGGGCCAACTATCTATGTTGATGAAGCTCTATAGAGAGTCAACAGTTGACCCTTTAACCAAGTTAATTAATCGACGAGTATTATTAAGGTTGGCACAACGAAGTAATGAGGGTCATCAAGTTTACTCACTTATTATGTTTGATTTAGACCGCTTTAAGCGAATTAATGATAATCATGGTCATGCGGTTGGTGACAGGGTACTTGTTAATGTCGCTAAAGTTATTCAAGAAGAACTACGAACGACAGACATTGTTGCACGTTTTGGTGGTGAGGAATTTGTCGCAGTGTTACCTAATATTGAACTTAGCGATGCTAAAAATATTGCGAATAGGGTTGCGTTAAGTATTAGCCGCCAATCAATTACATTAGATGATGATGCCGAGCTTAAGATCACCTCAAGTGTTGGAGTTACCCAAAGACGACAAGGTGAAACATTAGATGAAACATTAAAGCGTGCTGATGACTTACTCTATTTTGCAAAAAATAATGGACGAGACCAAGTGATTTGCGATGATGATTTCAGCCAAGCTGTTTAAATCTAAATACTGTGATGATTCATCATTAAGGAATAACCCTTAATGATGAATCATGCCTTGAATTCGTCTCCTACCCGAGATCTGAAACATGTATTTTCAAGTCGTTTGGGTATATAAGGAAACAGAGAACTCAGCATCTTGTTGAGTTCTTTGTAATCGTTATTACTGTTTATTTAAAGCTGATAATTCTTTTTTAGCTAAAAAATTATCCATTTTTGAACGTAAGAGTTTGTACAACAAAATAGAACCGTCTATTTCTTCTTTACGATTGGTTAAGCTCTCAATATTTAAACCTAACGGTAAATCATAGGGAAGTATCGAATCTAAGATTTGTTGTAAACTATTGACACAAAACTGAATTGATTCATATAAAGGGCTCTGTGCGTTAAGAATACGTAAGCTGGTCGCCTCAGGAACATTAACACCTAACCACTCAATAAATTCTAAGGTTTTTTCACTACCACAGGGAGAGAATGTTAAGATCAATCGTTGCGGTTTTACACCTTGTTTTTGACATTCAATAGCATAACGGGTAAGTAAATCTATTGTTGCTTGTGGGTTGTATATCGCTTGCGAAATAAAGAAACTACAGCCCTGTTGGTGTTTCGCCATTAAGCGCTCATGTTCATTTTTATTGCTCGCATGACGCTCAGCAATTGTCACGCCACCAATAAAGAAATCATGCGGGTTATCTACCAGCGTTTTATAAGCATCAGCCAAAGATAAAGATATTTTATTATCCTTTGATGGACTGCCGACCAATACTACATCTTTTACGCCATACTTTTGCCACGCTTCGTTTGCCCATTCATTGAAATCATCGCTATTTGATTGAACAACACTTTTATAAGTAATGACGGGGCGAGTTGATTTTTTATTCAATAAAGAAGAATAAAGTCGAGTATCATGAGTTGATTTAAACGGGAAAGGTCGAGGTTTGCTAATACGCGAATTTTCATCTTGAATGTCATAAACAATCAGGCCATCAAAGTCGATATCACTGACGCGATCAAGCAGTTTTTCCGCAATTTCGGTCACTTTATCAAGTGGGGTATCACTTTTAGGTGGCGTGGTACCAATAAAGTAGACGCCTCGATAAATATCATTGTACCTGGCTTGAAGCTCTGATTGTGTGCTCAAAATATTTCTCTTACTTTCTTTGGACGTTTAGATGGCTATATGTTCTTTCAATTAGCTTCTTTTGTCAACCATTGAGTGCCGGATAAGTTGAAATATTATTCACTTTGTAGAAAAAGCGGATGTTTTTCATGCCCTAAAAATGTTGTTTTTTCTTTGTTTTAGTATTTAAATTCAGTGGATTAGTTTATTTATATTGCCGAGACTTGTATGGACTCTCGCTGCAATCTTGAGTTAAAAAGCTAGCGATTTTAACTCTCTTATTTATGCTGAGATGCCCAATAGCAAGTTTATAGGTTTAGATGAGAATAATATTAATAGAGCTTTGAATAGGGAGTTGATTTTATAAAGCTGGAAGAGGGCATTTCCAACTAAGTAGCAGGTTTACCTTTAAGATAATGCAGGAGTTAAATCTATCCCCCTACATTCACTTAAATTAATAGCCTATTCTCTGCGTTTTCAGATGCATCTTAGTGACAGAGAATCCTAAACGGCAAAAACTTTATTCACAGGCAAATCACGTATCCTAGTTTTGCTAGCATGGTAAATTGCATTCGTAATGCTTGGTGCTACTGGGGGCACACCAGGCTCACCAATTCCTCCAGGAGGTGCGTCAGACTCAACAATATGCACATGTAATTCAGGTACTTGATTCATACGAGTCACGGGGTAATCATGAAAGTTACTTTGTTGAACTTTGCCTTCTTCTACTGTTATCTCTCCCATTAAGGCAATAGATAGGCCAAATATCATAGCACCTTCCATTTGTGCTTTAACTCTATCAGGGGTTACAACAATGCCGCAATCTACCGCAGTATGCATTTCAAGTACTGTGACTTTATTGTTTACCACTTCAACCTTGGTGGCAGCGGCAACAAAAGAGCCGAAACTGCGCAAGAAGCTTATACCCCAACCTTGGTTTTCAGGTAATTCTTGCTCAACCTCAGCTTTATCACTGATTAAGTTGATGAGATCTTTCATGCGCTTAGTATCAACAGGGTGATCTGTTAGTGCTAAATTATAATTAGAGTACTTGAAACCATTTTTATTTGGGTCTACATGGCGATCATCACCCAACAAGTTAAGCCACATTTGCCTGGTAGGCAGTTTTGCTTTTACTGCTAATTCATCGACAAAAGAACCCAAGGCGAAGCCGTTATTGATACAGGCTACTGAACGTACCCAGCCAGGTCGGACAAAAGAATCGACCGCATGTTTTTCGATACTCAAATTATTTAAAGCGAAAGGAATATCACCAAAACCCAAGGCGAGTTGATCATCACTCGGCATTTTAGCTTCAGGATTCCACAGCCAGCCAATCGGTGGATAAGCGTTACGGCTTACCCAGTAATCTGCGCTACCCTTACCGTTTAACTCAGCTTTACAGTAATTGGCTGAAATAGAATGGTAGAATCCATGCTGGATGTCATCCTCGCGACTCCAAATGACTTTTACCGGGCGCTTACTCGCTCTGGCTAATTCAACCGCTTCAATAATAAAATCGGCTTTTGATTTTCGACCAAACGCGCCACCCATGAGTGTGACATTGAGCTCAATATTATCCTGCTCTTCCTTGCCTAGACCTAACTCTTTAGCGACGTTGCTTTTAGCCCATTGTGGATTTTGTGTTCCAGCCCAAATAGTGCACTTTTTACCTTTGACTATTGCGGTTGCAGCAGGTGTTTCCATCGGTGCATGATGGATGTACGGGACTGTGTAGGTTGCTTCTATCGTATTTTTATCATGATATTTATGGCTATAAATATCTCCTTTTTTGGCAACCGTTTCGCCTTGTTGATTTACTTGTTTCGCAAGTTGTTTAATAAACTTGCTGCTGTTGTGAGACGCTTTTTCACCATCTTGCCATTTGATTTTTAGCTTCTTACGTCCTTCAATTGCAGCCCAGGTATTATTGGCAAGTACCGCAACACCTGATAATGGGTTGGTGGTAACAGGAATACTACGTGGTTTTAATGCTATAACATCAACCACACCCTTTACTTTTAGGGCGTCACTGGCATCGAAAGATACTAGGTTACCTCCGACTACAGGTGGTCTTACAATAGTTGCAATAAGCATATTATCTAGCTGAATGTCTTGCGCGTATTGCGCTTTACCGGCAACAATATTATCTAAATCGACCAGTTTGACATCTTTACCAATGAGAGAGAAATTGGCGCTGCTTTTTAATTTTACTGTGGTGCTATCCGGTGGGGTAAGTTTGGTGGCGTGACTGGCAAGTTCGCCAAAGCTAATTTTTTCGCCAGTAGCAGTATGAACAACATAATGGTTTTCTGCTTTGACACTGTTACGTTGTACTTGCCAAATATTAGCGGCAGCTTGTTCTAACATATCACGGGCTACAGCGCCGATTTGGCGAATACTGGTGAAATGACTACGAATAGAAGCTGAGCCTGCTGTGCCCTGAGAGCCATATTTTGCATCTGCTTTAGCTTGAACAACATTGACTTTAAGCCAATCGGCCTCTAATTCTTCAGCAATAATTTGCGGTACACTGGTGCGGATACCTTGACCCATTTCACTGCGATGACACACTAATGTCACCATAGAGTCGCTGGCAATACTCACAAAGAAGTTTAATTCATGGCTAAGTCCTGCGGCAGAAGACTTCGCTTGCGCTGAAGCAATAGGCAAGTTCATGCCTAATACAAAGGTGCCGCTTGAGATCCCTGCAACTTTTAGGAAACCACGACGACTTACGTTTTCAATAGCATTCATGGTTATGCTCCTTGCTTGCTGGCATCAAAAATCTCTACACCACTTTTATTGGCGGTGGAGTGACTGGCAGATAAATCACTGTTGGATGAATGTGCTGCGGCTGACTTAATGGCGGCTTTGATACGTTGATAAGTACCGCATCGGCAAATATTGCCTTGCATGTGCTCGATTATTTGCTTATCTGTTGGTTGAGGCGTAGCTTTTAATAATGCCGCTGCACTCATCATTTGACCACTCTGGCAATAGCCACATTGTGGTACTTTAAATTCACGCCAAGCAACTTGCACAGCACTTTCGCCTAGTTTCCCATTGTTATCCGCTAAGCCTTCGATAGTGGTTATCGCTTGTTCAGCAACCGCGGAGATTGGCGTAATACAAGAACGTATGGCGGTGCCATTGAGATGAACCGTACAGGCGCCACATTGTCCTGCGCCGCAGCCAAACTTAGTACCGGTGAGTTTTAGCTCATCACGCAGGGCGTAAAGCAGTGGCATTTGTGGATCAACATCAAGCTCAACAGGCTTATTGTTTAAGGTAATTTTGATCATACTGGCTCCAGGTTTTGACAGTGTGAAGTTATGTTTAACTCATTTTTTGAAAAATAGTGTAGATAGAAATTATAGAGAACTTTGTAATTGCTCTTGTGAAGGATGTTCTATTTGTTGCCTAACATTCTCTAAATCAGACAAGGTATCAATATCAATTTTTGCTTCTTTACAGGTTATAGCATCGGTTTTTTTTGCATGCTGCAGTAATAGTTTACCGGCACCTTTATCACCTTGTAGCTTCACTAGTAGCGGAAAGTATTTTTCTGGAAAAATGGCAGGCGCCATCAATTTTTCATCACACAAGGTGGCAATTATTTTATTAGGCTGTTCTTTGCTGGCACTGAGTAACTCTTGGTAATGCTCAGAGGTAATTAACGCTTGATCTGCTAAGGCAACTAATATGTGAGTACTCGTTGCTTTAATTGAGTGCACGGACTCTGCTAAAGTATGTCCCATGCCATCTGACCAATGCTGGCTTGCAATCACCGAAACACCTTGAGGTAAAATTGCCTGTATAGCGTTTTTATTCGCGCCGAGAGTGACAAACAAATTATCAACATAGCCGTTTTTAAGCAGTGGTTGAAGTTTATCAACACTATGAGTAATTAGCGGTTTACCCTGAATTTGAGCAAGTTGCTTAATGGTGGCACAACCTATCTTATTTGGTGAGGATGATTGAAAGCGCTGACCTTTTCCGGCCGCCAATAGAATGATATTAACCTGCATGGTTAACAACCTGTTTAATACTGTTAGAAAGTTGGCTTGGAAAATAGCCCAAAGATTTACCAGAAGCTTGCTCAATGCAAGCATGTGCTTGTGACATTATGGCTAGGGCAATTGATTCAGGTAGATCTCCGCCAAGGTCAAAACCAATGGGGTTGGCTAACTTGTTAGGTAAGTCTGTTGAGTTTAATTGTGCTTTTTCCAACACTTGCTCCGTACGGTGTTGTGGTCCTAATAACCCTAAATAGCTCGCGCCAGTTAAATTCTCTTGGCTTTTCACTAACTGTAGGGCGTGTGCGTCGAGTGAAACATTATGGTGCATTATTACGATAGCGTCCGCTTTGGGTAAAAGCAAACTTTGCGCTAAGCTTGCGTAATCTTGGTTGATGACGAGATCAGCGTCTTTAAAATAAGCGGCTCTAGCATAGGACGTTCTGCAATCAATTAAACAAATAAACCAACCTAAAGTATGCGCTATTTTTACCAGAGGTTGCGTATCCACACCACCACCAAATATAACTAAAGCAGGGGCAGGCTTAATCGCAATAAGAGATTCAAGTGAGTTATCAGCTTTTGATAGCACTTGATTATTAATTCGAGAGCCAGCTTGTGCGTTGAAGGTATCAATATGATAAAAACAAGCATTACGGTTATCAAGTTGGCTTTTTAAGGTCAGTAAATCGAGGTAATTATTATCTTGGTTAATTGGCTGAACTATTACTTTCACTAAACCACCGCAACCTATGCCGAGTTGCCAGGCTATATCACTGTCATCCATCATATCGTAACTGACAGTAATACTTGTGTTTCTTTGCCAGCATTTTTGCGCTTGGCGTATTAGATCAGCTTCAAGACAGCCACCACTTAGTAAGCCATAGCTCTTACCTAAGCTATTGATAAGCATCATAGCACCCGATTTTCGATAAGAAGATCTTTGTGTTTCAATGATACTGGCAAGAGCCCATTGGCATGAGTCTTTCTTGGGAAACCAGCTAGCTAATAATGCGGCAAGGCGATTACTCATTTATTGTTCGGTCATTTAAAAGCAGATTAAGGTAACCATAAATGAGAAAGTCGCCAAATTAAACTATTGTTGGCAAATAAAATGTAAGTAATTAATTAACGTTTTTACTCAGCTCTCACGTGTTAGTCATTAAGGACAATTTTTGGCTGCCACTCTAACCAGTCTTTATCAACAACTTGATGTAACATGAAGCTTGTCGGTAAGAGCATAGATTCATGTTCAGTTTCAGGAATTTTATCATTATTTTCATCAATGCTAGGCGTTGCAAAGGCAATACCACCAGCAATTAGAGTTTCTATCGATTCAGAGTCAATATTAATGCCAGAGAAAATACCTGCTTCTATCTTGATACCACTAGTATTCCAGAACTGACTTTTTTCGTTAACAAGCGGTGCATAACGTTTGGCTATATTGATAAAAATGTTTACTTGGTCAGCCGTAGCAGATAAATCGATACCAATGACTTTACCGACTTTAATTTGGCGATATAGCACAGGGTTACCTACGCGAACAGAACCAAGGCGTGATGCAGTCAATTTGATATTTAAGCCATAATTCAGTTGTTCAATGGTAGGAGCCAACTCAAGGGCTTCAAATTCATTCTTTAGTGTCGCTTTCACATTGTACGAGGGTAATAAAGCAATGAAAGCACCATCAAGTAAAGCGGTAACATTTTTCGACCCGACGAGCCCAATTTGAGGCTCAATTTTCCAAAACTTGGTTCCTTGACGAGCGAATTGGCTGCCTAAATCATTTAATAGTACTAAAGCGGTAACGCCAACCTTGTCTTCAGTAAATATTAAACGCTCAATTGTACCCAAAGTTTGCTCTTGGTAAATAACCTTTGTATTGACCTTTAAACCGGAGATATCATTAAAATGGATGCTAATAGTCTGTCCGGCATCTTTGGCATGTTCTTCATGTTTAAATAGGGTGAAGTTAGACAGTTCTGCAACGTGGTTATTTTTTGATGATGCACTTGTTAGTGATACTTCTGGGTTATAAAAGCTAATGCCACCGCGTAAAATGGCATCAACTGATTCCGTTTTTACCACAAAATCACTTAAACCGCCGGAAATAGTGACACCGCCAGCATTATAAAAACGACTCGTGCTTTGCAATAAATCTCGGTGTTCTTCGTCAATTGTTATGTTGACTTTAATCTCATCATCTATTTTATTCAGGCTAACATTGTCTACTTGACCAATCGTAATGCCACGATAGCTAATTGCACTACCAGGCGTTGCGACACTGGCATGTTCGGTTGTTAAAGAAAGCTGTAATCCGGGTGAACTTGCTAGTTTTACTGGCGGCTGGCTATACAAAGTGAACTGGTTTTTGGCTTCACCTTGGCCAAGATTAAAGGTGATGTAGGCGCCACCGAATAAGGCATCGGTATCACTAGCACCAGAAATACTTAAGTTTGGCTTAACTAGGTAGAATTGTGTGTCAGCTTTTAATATATGTCGATACTCAGGTAATAACCCGAGTTGTAGTTGCTGTTTATTACCCTGAATCTTGGTTTTATGAATAGCGCCAATTTCTACACCGCGATATAAAAGTCGCGTATCAGCACTTATTTGCTCGCCAGCTTTATAGTTCAGAGTAAAGCTTACATTTTGTTCGGCGAGTTTGTTATTAGCATAGAGTGAGAAACTATCACCATTCTTAACCGATTTTTTTTGTGACTCTTGTTTATTATCTTGGCTAGTAAAAGCAATGCCGCCCGTTAAGATACTCTGTAATGACTGAGCTTGGATATCAACGCCTAATAAACTGGCCGATATTTTAACGCCAGAATTATTGTAAAAACGGCTGCTGTTATTCACATAATGACTAAATTTTGGTTGTACATGAATATGAATTAAATGGCGTTCTGGCGCAGTTGTTTCAATGGCTTGTATATTACCAACGACTTGTTGCTTGTAATAAACATTGCTACCAACTTGTAATGAGCTTCGGTCATTACTGGTTAACATTAAGTGTAAACCTGGTTCTGTGTATTTATAAGGGGGTTTGTTACTAAACACAGTAAATTTATTACTGGGGTTTCCTGCTAAAGATGGCCTTATACTTAGATAATTTCCGGTTAACAATGTCTTAGCGTTTGATAAACCCGAAAGGCTGATTTGAGGTGCAACAATATAAAACTGGGATTGATCTGTTAAATAAGGCACCACGCGAGGATTAACTTTTGCGATAGCGGTAATCTTTCGACTTACGGGGTCTATTTTACTAAATGACTCAATAACGCCTATGGTTAAGCCTTGAAATAAAATAGCTGCATTGTGATCTATGCCAGAGTTCCATTCTAACGTTAGTTCAACTTCATGACCCATTTCAGCCGATTGGAAGTCAGCATGTAAGGGAAAAGTTTGACCATTTTTAGCGGGCGCTAACTCTGTTTGATAACTTAAGTTATCAACCGATATTCCGCCAGCCATGATAGAGGCCAAAGACTCTGTATTAACTTTTACACCACCAGAGAGAGAAGCAGTTACTTGTACGCCGCTGGTATTATAAAATAAGGAGTTTTCTTTTACTAAATGGGCGAATTCAGGTTTGATATAAATATTAATACCAATTTTTTTACTGCTTTCTTTATAGTGATAACCCGTAACATGGCCAATAGGGATTTGCTTGAAACTAATCGGGGAATTTTCACTGATAGAGCCTAAAACATCGGTGTGCAAGGTAAGATGTAAGCCAGGCGTAGACATATCTAAGGTAGGGGCTTCAGTTAACGCGATAAAATGATCTTGGCTATCAGCCTTTTGATTGGTATCTGGCATAATTGTGATATAACTGCCCGAAATAAGGGTATCTAGTCCAGAAACACCTTGCAGTGAAATATCAGCACTAACTAACCAAAAACGCGTGTTTTCAGTGAGATAATCAGTAAAATTCTTAGAAATCTCGACTTCGGCAATAACACGCTGTAAATCTTCAGAGGGCACTACTTTTTTCACTAAGCCAGTGACTAAACCTTTATAACGAATTTCCGTTTTATTGGGAACTATGCCTGAGCCGTTATCAAATTCTATTGTGATAAAGGTCCCTTGTTCCGAAACTACTTTTACGGTGAGCCATAAGCCAAAAATTAAGGCAATAAAAGGCACAAACCAAATAATGGATATGCCTTGGCGGGGCACAACTTCCGCATGGATATTTTTATTATGCTCAGAGGCAGCATTATCTTTTTTATTAGTCATTTCTATCCCTTTTTTTCTGGTAAAGTGCCTGGTAGATCGTCTGGCGAATCTATTGATAATAATGGCGTATGTCCTGCAGCTTTACTATCCGCTTTTTTATCCCATAACAAACGCGGATCAAAACTATTAGCAGCAAACATGGTAAAAATTACCGTAATGGTAAAATAATTGATAGCAGGACCTGCGGCTACCGAGGTGACAAAGCCAAGTTCAACCACAGTAACCATTAACGCAACAACGAAGACATCAAGCATTGACCAAGGACCTAATACCTCAAGCGCGTGGTAAAATTTACTATGTTTGTCTGGTTTTAAACGGATCCCTGTATGCGCTTTATAAACTAACACAAATAAGCCGATAATTTTTAATAAAGGCACTATGATACTGGCAGTAAAGATAATCACAGCTATTGGGTATAAGCCATGGTCAATAAACTCGCCGATACCCGACAAAATGGTTGCCTCATCACCAATACCCAATTGATAAACGATCATTATTGGGTAAAGGTTAGCAGGAATAAAGGCTAATAAGGCCGCAAAATTCCACGCCAAAGTGTACTGTAAACTATTACGCTTACGTTGATAAAATTTGCCATTACAGCGGCTACAATGCTGAGGCTCTGTTTTTAAGTTATTAAGCTTATGGCACTTAGGGCATAACGTTAGGTCAAGTTGTTTAGCTGTTCTCATCCTGTACCTCGTCTTTTGCAAAAGCTCTTTCAAGCTTGTCCCAGATGTAGTCTTGATCGAGTGCCACAGCGGACATAGTAGAACAAATTAACCAAAAAATAAAAGCCAATAAGCCAAGGTTAACTGATAGCTCAGTATCATCAATTAACTTATACATAGACACAACAATGCCCAACATAAAGACATTGAGCATAGCCCAGTTATCAAGATGATGATAAGCACGAAAGAAGTTTAATAAGGATGGTCTTAACTTGTTGAATTTAAAACTATAGGAGATATACAGTGCACCCGCTAAACGGACGATTGGCACAGCAATAGCGAATAGAAAAACTAAACAGGCAATCATAAAAAAGCCGCGGTCAATCAACACTAAAATACAATCAAATAAAGAAGCTTGATGAAATTGACCAGCCAAGGTTACACCCATAATAGGCAATAAAATTGCGGGCAGCATTAGCATCAAACCGGCAAGCGACCAATTGAAACTGCGTTCAATAGAATCGACTTTTCGCTCTATCAAGGTACTGCCACAACGATTGCACTTAGCAAGTTGACCTTGTTTTAATTGTGGTTTGTCATATAGCGCATCACATTGCTGACAAGCGACAAATAATGAGGTTTTATTATTGTTGTTCTTGTTGTCCATTTTCTGCTAGTCATCCATCCACTTACCAAAAGTACAATGAAAAAAAAGCAGCGATAAACGCTGCTTTTCTAAAAACTTATTAATGAAGCAACCAAGCCATTATTATTTTAATGACGTGATGTATTGAGAAACAGCATCAATATCAGCATCTGATAATTTAATCGCGATATTACGCATAATACCACTGTTATCATTACCACGACTTCCATCACGGAAGCTAGCAAGTTGCTTTTTCAAGTAATCTTGACTTTGACCAGTAAGGCTTGGGAAACCAGCTTGTTTCATACCTTTACCTGTTACGCCATGACAAGCAATACATGCTGTAATGCCTTTAGCTGCATCGCCGCCTAAGTATAACTTATGGCCCGCTACATTTGACTCACCAGTACCCGCTTTAGTATTTTGCACTGCAAAGTATGCAGCTAAGTCATCCATGTCTTCTTCAGAAAGACCTGCAACCATACCTGCCATTATTGGATCGTTACGATTACCTGATTTAAAATCAGCTAATTGCTTAGCAATATAGTTAGCACTTTGACCAGCAAGGCTTGGGTACGTAGGTACTAAGCTATTGCCGTCGGCGCCGTGACACGCTGCACATGCAGCTGATTTATTTTGACCGGCTGCTACATTACCTCTGTAAATTGCTGCTGCTGGTGTTGAAGCAACGATTTCAACGTTTCCTGCTGCTGGAGCACTCGCTGGTGCTGCATCAGTGCCTGTATCTGTACTTGATGAAGCTGCTGCTTGTTCATTTGCACTTGGTAAACCTGAAAAGTGAGCCGCTAAGTCAGCCATATCTGCATCAGATAAGTTAGCTGCCATAGGCGCCATCATGGCATCGGTACGCGCGCCAGATTTGAAATCTTTTAATTGTTTAATGATATAAGCGTCATTTTGTCCGGCAATGTTAGGGAACATAGGACTTCCACTAACACCTGTAGGACCATGACAAGCGCTACAAGCACCTGCTTTTTCTTTGCCTGCATTAGCATCTGCGGCTTGTACAGCACTTACTGAACTTAAAGCTACAAATAGCGAAAAGATAATTTTTTTCATTGAGTTGCTCTCTGCTTGTCAATAATTACGTAGCTATTTGAACAAAATATTAGCTATCTAATTAAGAAATGATAAAAAAAGTATGATGGTTGTCGGCATTTTACACGAATATTAGTCCTGTGTAATAGTGGATAAGCAAAAATTGAGCAAAAAAAACCATAAATTCACAGTTTTATGCATTTTTTTAATAATAAAAGTAAAAGAAAAACGCTATAATGGCGAAAATTTTAAACGAGTGAAGCCCTTGTCTTCTACAAAGATACATTTAACTAAAGCCGCCTTTACCATAAGTGCCCCAGATATCCGCCGTTTACCAGCTGATTCTGGTATTGAAGTTGCTTTTGCAGGGCGCTCTAATGCAGGTAAATCAAGCGCTTTGAATACGCTAACCAATCAACGTGGTTTGGCGCGCATTAGTAAAACTCCAGGTCGAACTCAGCTTATCAATGTATTTGAAGTAGCAGAGAATCGACGTCTTATCGATTTACCCGGTTATGGTTTTGCTCAAGTGCCATTAGCAATGAAGAAAAAATGGCAAAAAGCGTTGGGTGAATATTTAGAAAAACGCCAGTGTCTTAAAGGATTAGTGGTATTGATGGATATCCGTCATCCATTAAAAGACTTAGACATGGATTTAATACAGTGGGCTGCAGATAGTGATTTGCCTGTTTTAGCTTTATTAACTAAGTGTGACAAGCTCTCGCAAGGTAAACGTAGTTCAGAAGTATTAGCGGTTAAAAAAGCATTATCATCATTGAATGCTGATATTAAGGTTCAGGCTTTTTCATCACTTAAATATACGGGCAAAGAACAAGCTGATGCCATTATTTGTGAGTGGCTTGAACAAGAAGCACAAGAATATGAATTACCTGACGAAAGTGATGTTGACGATGCGGATGAATCTTTTGAAGGTGAATAATCTCCTCATAAAGTGAGATTGACGTTAAGTTTGAACATCACACTATACCCAAACAACCTCAAGATGTAGGATTCAGCTGGCATTAGAAACGTCTTTAGGCAAGGTATTGATTGAAGAGAATGGTTATTCCCTTGTCGAAATCAATAACGATGGATAACACGTTTCTAAACCAGCCCTACGGGGACGACTGAGCAAATTAAATTCATTGTTGCGTAGGTAATTAAGGGAATGACCATTAATAAAATACGCGTCTCGAATATGAATCGCTCAGCCGCCCTGAAACGGGCATCTTGAAGTTGCTTGGGTATATTACAAAAAGGAGAAAGCATTACGCTATTCTCCTTTTTTTGTGTCTGCACACTAGGCAATAATTACAACTAGCTTAGCTTTTTAAACTGTAATTCCACTAACCGTTGATACAACTCACATTGTTGCAATAATGAGTGGTGATCGCCCATGTCGATTATTCTACCTTGCTCTAACACTGCAATTTTATCCGCATGTTGAATTGTTGATAGTCGGTGCGCAATGATAATGGTTGTGCGACCACGCATTAACTCTTCTAATGCTTGTTGAACGTGCTGTTCGCTTTCACTATCAAGGGCACTGGTCGCCTCATCTAATAGCAAAATATGTGGGTCTTTTAATATTGCGCGCGCAATAGCAATACGTTGACGCTGACCGCCGGATAAGCGCACACCACGCTCACCTAGAAAACTGTTATAACCTTCAGGTAAATTGATAATAAACTCATGAGCATGGGCTTTTTTAGCTGCCGAAATAACTTCTTCATCGCTAGCCTCAGGTTTGCCGTAACGAATATTATGAAAAACGTCACTACTAAATAAGGCAGGTTGTTGCGGTACTAAAGCCATTTGTTGGCGAAGATCTTTCGGATCCAGCTGTCTAATATCGGAACCACCCAACGTAATACGACCATGTTGTGGGTCATAAAAACGCTGTAATAATTCAAATAATGTTGTTTTTCCCGCGCCCGATGGGCCCACTAGCGCTAATACTTTACCTCGTTGTGCTGTTAAATTCAGTGCTTGTGTTGCTGCTTGATCAGGCCGCGAAGGGTAATTAAAACTAACTTCTTCAAAAACAATTTGGGCATCAAGTTCTTTCGCTGAAGTCGCATTTTCAACAGGGGGAAGAATATGACTTTCTACCTGTAGTATCTCTATCAATCTTTCAGTAGCACCCGCTGCACGTTGTAACTCCCCTAATACTTCTGAAATAGTGGCTAACGAAGAAGCGACCAAGATGGCATAAAATACAAAAGCACCTAAATCACCACCACTCATCTTACCTTGAATAACATCACTACCACCGACCCATAACATGCCAGTAATTGCACCAAAAACAATAATAATAACACCTGCAATTAACGTGGCACGTTGCTTTATACGGTTGCGACCAATAGAAAATGACTTTTCAACTTCCTTACCAAAAGAATGCCTTTCATGTTGTTCGTGGGTATAACTTTGTACTGTTTTAATATGTTCAATTGCCTCTCCGGCATAACTACCAACATCGGCCATTGAGTCTTGGCTTCTACGCGATAATTTTCTTACTTTACGACCATAGAATAATATCGGCACTAAAATAAAAGGTACCGATATTAAAACAATAAAAGTTAACTTTATATTGGTAGCAAATAGCATTACTAAAGCACCTAATAGCATTAGCGTACTGCGGATAGCCATGGAAAAAGAAGAGCCAATAATGCTTTGCAGTAGGGTAGTGTCCGTTGTAATGCGTGACATGATGTCGCCGCTGCCATTAGTTTCAAAATAACTGGGATGCAAGGTGATTACATGATTAAAAACTGCCAATCGAATATCAGCACTAACTCGTTCACCTAACCAAGAAACTAAGTAAAAGCGAAAAAATGTTCCCCCGGCAATTAATACTGTAATAGCCAATATAAAGAGTACTGCTTGCTGTAATTGCTCTATGGATTGCTGAGCAAACCCTTCATCAATGAGCATTCTTACCCCTTGACCCACAGAAAGCATCACACCTGCGGTAAACAGCAGGGCAATAAAAGCGGCTAGCACCTGACTTTTATAAGGACGAATGAATTGAATAAGTTCCAAGAGAATAGAGATTTTTTTATTTTTAGGGCTTTCGGTTGAAGTATTCTCTGCTAGATCAGCAGCAGTAGGTTGGTCAGACATAAAATCTCAGCATTTATTATACCCATTGAATCCATTATTTGATCATCCTGAGACGGCCTAAATGGTCAATTTGTATTACTAGTTATTAAGCATGTTAGTGACTAGTGAATGAATTAATGACGAGTAGTTTACGCTTTCCATTGATGTTGAACTAGGAAGTTTTACTGGAATATGAAGTAAGTTTGTAAGAGGAAGTAATAAAGACTGTGTGAGAGTTGATGTTTTTACAGATAAAAAAAAGCCGATGGTCTTTTCAGAACTAATAAGTAGTTGTGAATTGCATCGGCAAAGCTTATGGGGAAGCTACAAAAAAATTATTACAATAAGTGTTCGCTTAAGAACAAAGTGATTATAGAGTAACAGCTCTACACAAGTAAAGTGATTTATAGAGTAATTACTCTTTTTCTTTGATTTAGATCATTATTGAACGATTTGTTTATATATTAACCGTCATTAATATTGAGATCAGCGACAGGAAATGAAATTTTTATGCTTGCTAAGGAGCTTAATTTTAGCTTATTGATATTATTACATCATTTACAATACATGTTTAGTCATGTAATTTAACAAAAAATTTACATTTTTGTGATTTATTAAATAACGGTAAACGTCATTATAATCACAATAAGCTCAAATCATGCGAGCTTGAAGTTAACTTTATTAAGGAAAATAAATGTTAAAAAATTATTTTAAACCACTTCTTTGTTTGGCTTTTATTAATTTAATTTCCGCCTGTGGCGGAAGTGGTGAAGGTGCTGAACCAACACCAACACCCACTAAAGTCGAAGTCACGAATACTTCTCCTGAATTAGGTGAGTATACTAGCACCTATCAAATGCTTGAAAATATTACGGTTATTGCTGAAAATATTACTGTTTCTGATGCGGAAAATGATAGTTTAACAGCAAGCTTTACAGGAGGTGATGCCGATCTTTTTAGTTTTGATATAGCGACAGGAAAGCTTACGTTCAAATCAGCTCCTGATTATGAAGCTCCCTCAGATAGTGATCTAGATAATATCTATATTGTAGAACTGAGTATTTCAGACAGTGAGCAGTCGGTCACTGCAACCATTGAAGTGACCATTATTAATGATATCTTCATTGAAATTACGTCTCCTGTGGAAAACAGTAACGTTGGTGGTGATGATACTTATAAAGTAGTTGCCAAAATTGAGGAGCGTGAATCTGACGATTTAACCGTAATGGCTGATACGCCAGTGCTAATAAATGGTCGTTCAGCTACTCCAATCGATGATTCTCAAAAATATTGGGTGCTTGAAATTGAAAATATCGCAAAAGCGAGCATTACCGCTGAAGTTACATTTGAAGGTATTACTTACTCAGATGTCGTTTCAGTACAAGGCTTACAACCATTGGTTTCAGTTAAGGATATAGCAGTAGATGAGACCGCCGGTTTTATGTATCTGAATGATCAAGGTTCACGATTAATAGTAAAAGCGAGTCTTGATGGTAGTACATCTAAAGTCTTTTTTAACCCTAGGGAATTTGGCTATTCTTGGGTTTCTTCTATATTACTAGATAGCAAGAATAATCGCCTATTAGCAGTTATGAGTGTGCCTAAATCAGATGGTAGTATACGGACTGTAAAAAGTATTATTGCGATAGATTTAACCACAAAAGCACATGACATTCTTTCGGGTGAGCTTATAGGCTCGGGAGATTTACTTAGTATTAATTCGGGCCAAATCGCTTTTTACCATGAATCATTATTAATCCCTGACTATAACAATCAATCTTTAGTAAAGATTGACTTATTGACAGGAAATAGAACAACCCTTTCTAGTGGGGCTTTAGGTACTGGCCCCTTATTTGATAGACCAACAAGTTTGGCGGTAAATTCTGATAATAATTTAGCTTATGTTTCCTCTAAATCTACAATACATGAAGTAGATCTTCTTACCGGTAATAGAGCAATCATTGGTGACAATGAAGTCGGTACTGGCACGGTTTTAGTGTCTCCAGAGCACTTGTTTTTTGATGGTGAAAATAATCGTTTAATATTTTTAAATTCGGACGAAGGTATTACTACATTAAACTTGAACACTAAAGAACGTATAGCATTACCAACTCCTTTACAGGGGACTTCACTTGGTTTAGGTGATGATACTAATTTCTATATCTTTAATTTTTATAATAATTCTATTGATAGAGGGGTTTTGGGAGAAGATAACTTTGAAAGCGTGATTGTGATAAAAACAGGGCAAGGTCTTCCAATCAATAATGGTTATAGCACTGTTTTTTCAGGTAAGTTACAAAAATTGTTTATTAATAGTTACGGTGTTTATAGCTTTGATCTTCTAGAGCAGAGGGTAAGTTATTTAAATACAGGGACTCCTGATATAGCTAACCAAATAGGCTTATCTTTAAATACAGATGACAATAGCTTAGTTGTCATTAATAATTCAGAAATTAATGAGCCTACGTTATTGTTAGTAAATACAGAAGATACAAAACGAGAAGTTATTACTGAGTATGATGTTGCAGACGACGTTAATCTTATCAACCCACTTGATGTCGTGCTAAATGATAAAAATACTTTTGCCTATATTCTCGATGCGCCAAATTATCAAAATAATGACGCAGAGGTCAATATTATCCAAGTCGAATTGGCGACAGGGGTTAAAACACTTATATCAAACAATGCAACTCACCCAGGTGTTGCTTTTAACAAGCCGAACTCTATTTCCTTTCAATCAAGTAGCAATAGTCTGCTTGTTATCCAAAGTCCTGCTGATGAAAAGGGCGTTGATATTATTAAAATAGAGATAACTACTGGAGAAAGATCATTAATGGCTAATGATATTGATGAGAAAGTAATATCAGCAGTTAATGACTCTTTGTTTCTAGAAGACGGTACCTTTGTCATCATGGATTGGCGATTCATTTATAAAGTGAATTTAGCTACTGGTGAAAGTAACTTATTATCATCAAATGGAGTGGGAGATGGAATACCTTTCGGCCAACTTTCATCAATAAGTTATGACAGCATTAATAATAGAATATATGCCGTTGATACTGAATTTAAGGGGATTTTTGCTATTGATATTTCAACAGGAAATAGAAGTTTGTTAGTGTCTGGTAATTAGCACTTTGTTAAGTTTAGATAACGTTGATTAGCCTCTACTATAAAGTAGTGGCACTTTAGAAAGTAATACTTGCGTTAGGTTATGATTTTTTAAATGGTTTGAATAACCTAGCTTTAACCGAGCGCCAATGTGTTTTTGGTATTTTAGGTGCTAATGATAATAAATGTTGGTAGTCATCTTCTGTTGGAGTTACTTCACCGCCATGGGCAAGAATAATACTCTTTGGTTCTAATTTGATGATTTTATGCAGTGAGGCTCGATAACGATTAGGGTAAAAAATAGGGAAGGGTGGGATGAACTTATTCTTTACCTTTACTATTAAATCAGCAACATAGATCTTATTGCTGGGAATGTGGTGTAAGGACAAGTCCCTATCTGTATGACCTTGTGTAGCGAGAGCAATCCAGTCAGAAAATCCGGGTAATGGCTCACTATCATTGAGCTTATAGTCGGCGATTAATTGACTAGAATACCAGAAGTTCATACGTGGTTTTTTCATGCGTTTTGCTACCCATTTAGCTAAGAATATGTCGGTAAGATGCATGAGGCGACCATCTATGCCTGAATACCATTGTCCACTAACGTTGGCGGTAGCAATTTTACAACCAGTTAGCTTTCGAAGCTTATCAGCAGCACCTGCATGATCAGGGTGCATGTGTGTGACCACGACTAAAGATAAATCATGGAAAGGGCGTTGTAAGGTTTTGGTAATAAAATGTTTGAGCATTGAAATATCTGAGCGACAGCAGCCATCAAGCAACAGTAACTTATCAGGGTACTCTGCGAGCAAAATTGTTTGGATATGGCCATCTATATGATGTAATTTCATAATGATAAAACAGTTAATTCATAATTTAATTGTCGCTTTATACTGTAAAAGAAAAGCTATTGGTCTGCACTCTATTTACTTCTCTTTAACAATATACTGACTATGGCTAACCTTTATAACGGGAAGCTAAACAAACAGATTGAGTGAACAGTAAAAGGTTATATTAAGTGTAATTTCGAGCTTTTGACCTGTATGGCCACCCGCATATTTCTAACGAATGGCTATACACGATAGTTAACTATGCACTTTCTGTAAGGCTTCCTCTGAAACTTGTATCTCATTGAGCATAAGCTTAGCTCTTTTTTCTGCGAGTAATAAGTAGAAGCTAGGTAAAATGAACAAGGTAAATATTGTGCCGATGAACATGCCTGCCACTAAGATAATACCAATACTATTACGTGCTTCAGCACCTGCACCTGTCACTAATACTAACGGGAAATGTCCCAATATAGTGGCTGCTGTGGTCATCAAAATAGGACGTAAACGTGTGGTTGCCGCTTCAGTTACTGCCGCGAGCTTATTAGCGCCAAGTTCTTGTGCATGATTAGCAAATTCAACGATTAGTATGCCATTCTTAGCAATTAAACCTATCAAAGTAATTAAGCCTATTTGCGAATAAATATTAATAGTGGTCAATTCAATATAAGGGATGAGTAGGGCGCCTGATAAGGCTAATGGTACACAGCCTAGCAATACGACTAACGGATCTCTAAAGCTATTAAATTGTATCGCTAAGACAAGAAATACAATCAATAATGAAATACCCAATACCATAATTAAGGTATTACCTTCTTTACGTAATTGTCTTGACTCTCCAGCATAATCAATTGAATACCCTAAAGGTAATATTTCTTTTGCGGCATTCTCAATAGCTGATAATGCCGCTTCTTTATTCGAACCTGGTGCAACACCGCCGTAGATTCTAAACGATGCTTGTTGAGCAAAAGTGCCTAGTTCTCTAGGTACGGTTTTCCACTTTAAATCCGCGACGGCTGAAACGGGTAATAACTCACCGGTAGGTAATTTAATGTCCAATGATAAAATGGCTTCGGTTTTGCTACGCACCTCATCATTAACAATAGGGATCACTCGATAAGCTTTACCATTAGCATCAAAGCGATTAACAAAATTGCTCGACAATAAAATACCTAATTGTTCGCTAACTTCTGTCTCTTATACACATCTGACGCTGCCGA
>OJBR01000052.1_pt1 | contig 66659 bp, 59 predicted proteins | sample 1591161 | NCBI WGS metagenome assembly OJBR01 (sample SAMN05416803, study PRJEB24817) | seawater metagenome | isolation source: Sea water | place: Canada:Atlantic | collected 2013-07
TGGGGCCGGGGGCGGAGCCCCGAAAGGGAGTTGAGTTTGAGAACTTAGTTTAAGAGCTGAGCTTTACATAAATTAAGCAGTTTGGAGTAACGTATGTCACTCCAAACTATGCCACGCCAAACAATGGGAAGCAGTAGCGCTTTTAATCCTCGTAGTTCTCAATCGCCGGACAAGAACAAATCAAGTTACGGTCGCCATAGACATCATCAATGCGGCCCACTGTTGGCCAGAACTTATGTGCACCGAGTTCCTTCACTGGGTAAGCCGCAAGTTCACGCGGGTACGCATGATTCCATTCGCCTGCGACCACTTTAGCTGTGTGTGGTGCGTGTTTCAGTGGGTTATCTTCCGCGTCTAATTCACCCCGTTGAATCGCATCAATCTCACCCTTAATAGCGATCATGGCGTCGGCGAAACGATCAATTTCGGCCTTGCTCTCAGACTCGGTTGGCTCAATCATAAAGGTGCCAGCCACTGGGAACGACATGGTCGGCGCATGGAATCCGTAGTCCATTAAGCGTTTAGCGATATCCACTTCAGTAATGCCTGTTTCTGCTTTGATTGGACGCAGGTCGACAATACATTCGTGTGCCACGCGGCCGTTTTGACCTGAGTACAAAATCGGGTAATGAGCTGATAAGCGATTGGCCAAATAGTTAGCTTTCAATAAGGCGTTTTGAGTCGCCTGACGTAAGCCTGAACCGCCCATGAGCGTGATGTACATCCAACTGATGGTAAGAATGCTAGCTGAGCCATAAGGTGCAGACGAGACCGCCCCGTTGCCTTTCGCTTCGTTCTCAATCGGGCGAACCGCGTGATTCGCAACGAACGGTGCTAAATGTTTACCCACACCAATAGGGCCCATACCCGGGCCGCCGCCACCGTGAGGAATCGCGAAGGTTTTGTGTAAGTTCATATGCGACACATCCGCACCGATAAAGGCAGGCTGAGTGACGCCGACCTGGGCGTTGAGATTGGCACCATCCATATAGACTTGCCCACCGTGCTGGTGGATCAGGTCACAGATTTCTTTCACCCCTTTTTCGTACACGCCGTGTGTGGAAGGGTAGGTCAGCATTAAACACGACAACTGATCTGACAGCTCTTCGGCTTTGGCTTTGAGGTCGGCGAAATCGACATTGCCGTGCTCGTCACACTCAGTGACAACCACCCGCATCGACGCCATTTGTGCGGATGCTGGATTCGTTCCGTGGGCTGAGCGTGGAATCAAACAGACATTACGATGCCCTTCGCCACGACTCTCGTGGTATTTCTTGATGGCGAGCAAACCTGCGTATTCACCCTGTGCGCCTGAGTTTGGCTGCATACAGATGGCGTCAAAACCAGTGATGTCACGTAGGTAGCCATCTAACTCTTCAACCATTTGCTCATAGCCTTGAGTTTGATCCTTAGGCGCAAAAGGGTGGATGTTTGAGAACTCAGGCCAAGTGACCGGTATCATCTGAGTGGTGGCGTTTAATTTCATGGTGCAAGAACCGAGCGTAATCATCGAGTGATTCATCGCCAGATCTTTGCTTTCGAGACACTTCATGTAGCGCAGCATCTCGTGTTCAGTGTGGTAGCGGTTAAACGTTGGGTGCGTAAGGAATTCGCTGGTGCGAACTAACGCTTGTTCGATGCTGGTGCTGCCGTCGTTAACAATGGCCGCATCCAAGGCGTACACATCCAAGTTATGGCCTTCGCCTAAAATCACATCAAACAGTTCAATGAGGTCGGTTGCGGATGTCTTTTCATGCAGGCTGACACCTAATGCATTGCCTAAGCCAAGGGCACTGTCGTTGCGCAGGTTAATGCCTGCGGCCGTAGCCCGTGCGATCACGGCGTCACGATCACTGACCGTAAACGTGAGGGTGTCAAACCAAGTGTTGTTGGTGATTGTCACACCGTTGTCTTTAAGACCTTTGGCAAGGATATCCGTTAGGCGGTGAATTCGACCGGCGATAGTTTTAAGGCCTTCGGCACCATGATATACAGCATAAAATGCACTCAGGTTGGCCAGCAGTACCTGAGCGGTACAGATGTTCGAGTTCGCTTTCTCACGACGAATATGTTGTTCGCGAGTTTGCAACGCCATGCGCAAAGCTTGATTACCTTGAGCATCAATAGAGACGCCAATAATACGCCCCGGAATCGATCTTTTGTAGGCATCACGTGTTGCAAAGAAAGCGGCGTGAGGGCCACCGAAGCCCATCGGTACACCAAAGTGCTGAGCATTACCTAACACGATGTCCGCGCCCATTTCCCCCGGCGATTTCAGCATGACCAAAGCCATTAAATCAGTGGCAACGGCGGCTAATGCGCTTTTTTCATGTAAGGCGCTAATGATGTCAGTGAAGTCACAGACGTCACCGTTTTTGCCCGGGTATTGGAATAAAGCACCAAAAACATCTGCGTTGGCGGCATCGGCGGCGGGGCCAACCTGAACATCCCAGCCAAAGGCTTCGGCACGAGTTTTTACCACGTCGATGGTTTGCGGTAGGCAGTTTTCATCCACGAAGAAGGTGTTGGATTTGTTTTTACGTACGGTGCGCTTGGCCATCGCCATGGCTTCAGCTGCGGCTGTGCCTTCATCCAACAAAGACGCGTTGGCGAGTTCCATGCCGGTAAAATCGATCACCATTTGCTGGAAATTTAACAGTGACTCTAAACGTCCTTGAGCAATTTCTGGTTGGTAGGGCGTGTAAGCGGTGTACCAGCCTGGGTTTTCAAGCACATTACGTAAAATGACGGGCGGAATAATGGTGTCGTGATAACCCAAGCCTATATAGCTTTTATGAACTTTATTTTTTTCTGCCATTGAGCGCAGGCGATTTAGCGCTTCAAACTCTGGGGTGGCTTCGCCAAAACTTAAAAAAGACTCACGTAAAATATCGGCGGGAACAATCTCGCTGGTAAGTGCTTCGAGTGACTCTGCACCGATTGATGACAATAGAGCCGATTCTTCGTGGTTATCGTAACCTGCACCATTTGAGGCGATATGACGGCTGATAAAGTTGTCGCGTTGTTCCAGTTCAAGTAGAGAAAGCGTGCTCATGAGTTACCCTAGCTAGTACCCCAGGTGGAGTCCCTGACATACAAAAATAAAGAGATAAAAAACTAGAACGCAGAGGGCGGGCCTCTGCGTTAATGCTAACGATCGTTCGCTTATTCGCAGGCAGCGGCGTAAGCGTCTGCATCCATTAGGCTATCTAATTGCGAGGCGTCAGACAGTTCCATTTTAAAGAACCATGCTTCACCGTAAGGATCTTCGTTCACGGCTTCGGGGGCATCAACAACAGCGTCGTTAATCGCAATGATTTTACCCGTTAGCGGTGCGTAAATATCAGACGCCGCTTTTACTGATTCAACCACGGCAATGTCTTGATCCGCTGTCACTTCAGTGCCGACTTCTGGCAACTCAATAAATACGACATCGCCCAGTTGTTCTTGGGCGAAGTCTGTAATGCCTACGGTCACGGTGCCGTCTGCTTCAACGCGAATCCACTCGTGGGATGCAACGTACTTGAGTTCAGCAGGAATGTTGCTCATGGTTAACTCTCCAATCAGTATTCAAATGCTTTTAATAGATAAATCGTTCAGTTTGGATATACCAAACTGATTAAAATAGTTTTTTTCCATTGCGAACGAATGGTAATTTAATCACTTTGACGTCTATCAACTTACCGCGCACGTCCACTTGTGCGGTATCGCCGGTGTTGGTTGGAACGCGAGCAATCGCCACTGAGCACTGTAAGGTTGGCGAGAAAGTCCCAGAAGTGACTTCGCCTTCTCCTGCCCCTTCGACAATGACCTTTTGGTGAGAGCGCATGACTCCGCGTGTTTCCATCACCAACCCCACTTGTTTCATGGGGACGCCTGCGGCTTTTTCAGCTTCTAGAGCCGTGCGGCCAATAAATTCACGGTCACTTGGTTCCCATGCGATAGTCCAGCCCATTCCGGCTTGTAGCGGGCTGGTCTCTTCATCCATGTCATTGCCGTAGAGATTCATGCCAGCTTCTAAACGCAAGGTATCACGAGCGCCTAGGCCGCAGGGTTGAACTCCGGCTTCAATTAACTGTGTCCAGAAGTCCGCCACCGCGTCTTCAGGGATCATGATTTCTAGGCCATCTTCACCGGTGTAACCCGTGCGGGCATAAAACCAGCCCTGTAGTGGTAAGCCTTGGAATACTTTTAAACCATCAATAAGATCAGCCGCTTCTGGCTTGACCTTCTGCACCATACCCATGGCTTCAGGCCCTTGAACGGCAACCATCGCCATTTCAGGGCGCTCGGTCAGGCTGATGTCGAAGCCCTTCGTGTGGGCCGTCATCCATTCGAGGTCTTTATCGCGGGTCGCGCAATTAACGACGGTGCGGTACCAGCCATCCATACGGTAAACAATCAGGTCGTCAATGACGCCACCGTTGTTATTTAGCATGCCAGAGTAAAGTGCTTTGCCGGTTTCTTTGAGTTTGTCTACGTCGTTGGCGAGCAGCGACTGCAAGAAGGCTTTGGCGTCAGGTCCACGTACATCAACGATGGTCATATGAGAAACATCAAACATACCAGCGGCTTCGCGCACGGCATTATGTTCTTTGATCTGAGATCCGTAATGAATCGGCATGTCCCACCCACCGAAATCGACGATTTTACCGTTAGCTTCGATGTGGCTGGCGTGTAAAGCGGTTTGCTTTCCCATAATGACCCTGCTGCTGTCCTGGCTCCTATGACTACGACTAGGCAGTTCAATTTTGATATAGGAGCGTCAGGTGAAAAAAAGGGGGCAATTATAGCGCTTTCCGCACCGGGGTTCACACAAAATTCGACACCACCATCCTTGGTGGTTTAGAGGGGCTTACTCGACAGGAGCAATTCGACCTTGTTTGGCGTGGGTGGGCGAAAATCCACTCCATTTTTTGAAGGCTTTTGAGAAGTTTGCAACGCTTGAGTAACCTAAACGCTCTGCCACTTGGCTCACGTTATACATACGGCGACTTAGCCAAAAACTGGCTTGAACTAAGCGTAAGTCCGCAAGAAGTTGTTGGTAATGCGTGCCTGCTTCTTGCAAGCGACGCTTACAAGTGCGCTCAGAGAGGCTTAAGCGTTCAGCGAGCTCAATTAAACTCGGTGGGTTACTTAAGTTGCTGCGCATGATGTTCGACGCTTTTTGTGCAATTAAATGCGATGGGCGTAGAACGCCTGCGGCATGAAAGTTGGTTGGTCGAATCAGCAGCGACTGAGTAAGGTACTCAGACGGTATACGAATCGCTAAATACGGAGCATTAAACGTCAGTTTAATGGGAGCGTATTTATCGTATTCGCCTTGGTAAGACGGCTCGCTGTAAGGCAAAAAGACCGACAACTGATCTGTTAAGCCCTGCATAAGATTATTGCCAGAAGCAAAACCATAAGCGAGCAGTAGTTCTGATAATCCTTGAGTGGGGACTCGTGTCGGGTCTTTCTTCCAAAAAAATTCGCAATGACTGACTTGGCCGTCATCAAGAATGTGAAGGTCGAAAGGGCGTTCAGTCGTGCTTACCTGAAGGCACATTGACTGAAAAAGCTCAAGCAAATTGGTCGCTTCTGAACGATTTTGCAGCGCCATGATTTGACCATACTCCAAATAAAGCTCTGGGAGTTTGCCATGAAGCTCACTGTCACTCAGGGTCTTGAGTACCTGAATTAAAGCGGGCGTTGTGCTGAGTGGGCCATCTTTTGTGGCACTCAGCTTCGGGGCTGATTTTCGCAATTCCTTCTGAGGCATCAACCTGCGCAGGGTTTGTAAGTTTTCTGCGTGCGGTTTTAACGAATACATCTGGAGTAAATCTATTTAGTTATTGTGGTGAGTAATGCCAGAGTGCGCGCCTATAGGTCGTCAGTACAATGTCAATTTGCGCAGCATATTTTCTTTTTTTGGCGAAAAAAGACCTACGGGTGGCGGAATACAACGTGGTTGTTGCCTTGTCGATATTTCTATCAATAGTAGTTTCAAATCATTCTCACTAGTCATAATGCGCCTGTATTCTGCCTAGGCGCACCGAGTGGTTTTATGCTTGAAGTTTTATCGGTCTAACTTTGCCGATCTTTACGCTCTGTCCACTTTTAGTTGAAGGCCGCTTAGCTTGTCGCTGCGACCAGTGGTGGCCTGAAAAGACTTATTATTTTCCAGCCGGCTTCCGGCTCAAAAGATTTTCCAATTAAGCAGGTAATCACCTTGCCATCTGGTGTGACTGCGAATAAAGGGATAGCTTCTTTGCCATTTTGGTTGCTGAAGTCGTTGTATGTGAATTCGCTGGTCAAGCCCGTAGAGTGCAATTCAGCCCCTTGGGATAACAGGCTTGAAAATTTGCTGTAGGTCAGGTGATCAGCAAAGAGATATTGTCCGCGATGTTCTTCTCCATCGATATGCTTGTCAGTTAGGCGTGCATCAATGGAGGTGCGCATGGCGAAGACGTTGTGTTGACCAAACTCATTGCCGTAGCGCATTCCTGCAACGGTATTAATACTACGCTCGGGAGAGATGCCCAATAGCTTACCAATGCCGGTAAGATCTAGGCGCTGCTCTGCATACTCAGATACTGGGTTGCCATAAAATGTTTTGAGTCCGTCCATGCGAGCCGCTCGGATATTGTCCCAGTTGGAATCCGTTAGCAGAACTTGTACGCCATTTTTTGTTAGCTCTTTGCCTATCGCACGCGAAACACTGTTTGCACCAACAATAAGGAAGCCGTTGGGTGGAGGCTCAGCAACGCCAAGCCATCGAGCCAGTGGGCGAGACGTCGCACTCTGTAACACGACAGTTCCTAAAATCACGCTAAAGGTCAGTGGGACTAAAATTTGCGCATCGGTTGCGCCAGATTGCTCTAGTTTGATGGCGAAGAGCGCTGACACGGCAGCGGCAACAATGCCGCGTGGTGAGATCCAAGACAGAAGGGTTTTTTCTTGCCAGGTCAGTGTGCTGCCAATGGCGGACAACCAGACGGATAAGGGGCGCGCAATAAATTGCATAACACCTAGCAGAATCAGTGGTAACCAACCCAAGGCAATCAGTTCATCCAAGGTTAAGCGTGCGGCAAGAATGATAAATAGCCCTGAGATTAATAACACCGTGAGGTGTTCTTTAAAGTTAAGAATCTCACCAATGCGAATATCTTTTTGATTGGCTAGCCACATGCCCATTAGGGTGACGGCCAATAAACCAGATTCATGGGCCAGCATGTTGGCAACACTGAATGAGATAAATACCAATGTTAGCGTTGCCATATTTTCTAAATATTCTGGTACCCAGTGGCGTTTCAAAATGAAGCCTAATAGCCAGCCTGCGGCCAAACCAAAGAAAGTGCCTGATGCGATGATTTCAATAAAGGCTAAGAATCCGCTCATGACGCCTTCACTTTGACCTTGGGCGACGATGAATTCGTACACCACAACCACCAATAGCGCACCCAGTGGGTCGATTAATATGCCTTCCCAGCGCAATATGTTGCCAATGTCGGCGTTGGGTCTAACGGTTCGTAGCATAGGTACGATCACCGTAGGGCCGGTGACCACGGTCACGGCACCAAAGAGAATGCTTAGCTCCCAACTGAGATCGAACAGAAAATGCACCGTGGCAGCAATGACGACCCAAGTGACGGCTGCACCAACAGTAATTAGGCGCTGTACCACCTTTCGTTGGGTGCGAATTTCTTTTAGATCGAGGGTTAAGCTGCCCTCGAATAGGATGATGGCGACGGATAGTGAGATAAGAGGAAAGAGTAAATCACCAAACAGCTTATTAGGATCAAATACGCCCATGACTGGGCCGATAATTAAACCAGAGGCCAATAGGAACAAGATCGCAGGGAGTTTGACTCGCCAAGCTAACCATTGGCTGGTAAATGCAATAAGGCCAATAAAGGCAAAAGCGAGAATTCCGGTATCTAACACGTCGTGTCTTCCTCAATATGATTGCAAGCATTGTAGCCATGCGCGGGATGCACGAGAAGTTATCATGCTAAATTAATCCGATAATGACGCTTAGGCATACCATAGGGCAGCTCCAAACGACAATTTAACCGATGATATTACTTGGTAAGCACTAAGGTTGGGCGGAAATAATACGGTTGGGCTAATTCAGGCGGTACGGCAGGCACAGGGCTGACGCTAAGCATTGCGCGAATCGCCCAGTCATCGGTTGCCGAATTGCCGCTGTGATCAATAATGGTGACGCTGGTGATGATAGCACTGTACTCGATCTTCACTTGTAGCCTCAGCTGGCCAGAAATGCCTTCTGGATGGCTGGGTAGTTTCTTATTTAAATGGTCTATTAGGGTCTCGTAATAGGCCTGTTCGATTGGATTACTAAACACCTCTTGCCCGCCCTGGTGCTGTGCCCTTTGGCTGGATGCTTGGCGTACATCTGCGGCTGGCATCGGCATACTGCTGTGTTTAGGTATGACTTTTTCGACCGTTTTTTTCGGCGTCTCTGCCAATTTTTCTTGTTTGACGGCGCTAGGTTGCTGGGGGCTTTTGGGCTGCTTAGGCGTTAGCGTCGTCTTAGTGGGTGGTGGTGCTGTGGTCGGTCGCGCTTTGGGTGGGTCCGGCGAGATATTTGCTTTTTTGGCGGTGGCCGCTTGGTTGATTTTTTCGTTGGTGTCTAATTCACCGCGCTGATCAGTATCATCGGTTTGTGAGAATGTATCTGATGTCAGTGTTGCGGTAAGTATTAAAGGTTTAGGCGGGGTGTTGTTAAAATCAAAGTCTGGAATTAATACCAAATGCAGCAGGATAGACAATAAAACAGCAAAGACGATGCGCCAGCGAAATAAGCGCTTAGGCTTGTGTGCGGCATTTTGAATTCGATCGTTTTGAATTCCATTATTAATGACGCTCTCTTTTATCTGATCATCGTTCAATAGAGCGCCAACCTATTTAAGTACTTTGGCCTCGAAGCCAGCTTCGGAAAGAATGTAGGCGGCAGCTTCAGCACGCCCACCGCCAAACACGACGTAGATAAAGTCTTGTTCTAACTCCCTAAGGCGTTGGCGTAATTCTCCAAGAGGTAGGTTACGAGCGCGAAGTATTGGGGTGGAGTTCGCTTCTTGAGGTTGGCGCACATCCAGCACAATGACGCCAGTATCGGCCTCGTCAATTAAGGTATCTAGCTCTGTTTCTTTGATGTAGTTAATAACAGGGCTGCGTAGCAAGGTGTCGAAATTCTCTTTTGATAACCTCATTAAGCTGCCGCTGGCCGTCATGGTAATAGTCGCGTTGCGGGGAAGCTCGCTGATGAGCGCATCTTCGCCAAAGAGGTCGCCGTGAGTAATTGCTGCTAGGGTTTCTTTGTTGTCACCTTCCCCTCGAGTAATCAGTGCGTGACCTTCTTTAATGACATAGCAGTGCTCACCAACTTCACCTTCCCGCACGATAACGTCGCCAAAATTGGCGGGTAGCTCTTCGAAGCGAGTGAGCAGCTTTTGAATGTTTGCCGGTGGGATACGTGCAAACAGTTCAGAGGTGATTAATCGTTCTAGCCAGTCACTGTCTTCATCGTTTGCTTGATTGAAGGACTGGCATGCATCCGCCCATGTTGACAGTAGCTCAATGTAACTGCGTTTGACGGATACCAGCTGACATGGCGTTTTGCTGATCGCGCTCATGCTATGAATATGGTGCGTGTTATCAATCGCCATGAAGTTATCGTCGTCGCTGGCTTCAATAGAAGATACGTTGAAGTTGTCGTCAGCGAGATCCAGTGTCCCTTTTAATAAAAAGTGACACTCATCATCACTCACGCCGCGCTTGAATAAAATTTTGCGCGCGCCTATTTGATAGGTACGAAAATGGGGTGTAAGTTCGTTGATGATGTCTTCAGGCCATTCGTCGAATGGGATGAAGCGCTGCAGTTTTTGACTGAGCGAGTTGTCCATGAGATTTCAGGTACTTTTCTATCGAGTTACATAACTATAGCAAGAGCCTTGCATATCGTCACTGGGGCCAATGTAGCCGCTCGGCGACTTTGGCCATTTGTTCCGGCCTGAAAGGATCAATCCCGGGCAGGTGGGGCACGGTGCCTAAGTGTTCGACATTACGAGCGGCAAACCATTGAGTAAGGTAGCGGAGGTTTTCTTGTTGGGCATCCATGTCTGGGTCAATGCAATTTGCGACCCAGCCAGCAATTGTTAAGCCTGAGGCTTTGATTGCGTTAGCGGTAAGGCAAGCATGATTGATGCTACCTAATCGTAACCCGACCACGAGTATCACTGGGCGATCCAGTTGTACGGCGAAATCGGCTAAGGTTTCTGTGTCATTTAACGGCACTAACCAGCCACCTGCGCCTTCGGTTAGTTGATAATCGGCTTTTTGCGTTAGGCCGGGTTGGCAGGCTTTTAGCAGGCTCTGGCAGTTGAGTTCGACACCAGCCTGCATCGCCGCAATGTGTGGCGCGATAGCGGGTCTGAGTGTGATTGGGTTGTGAATCGCGTATTCAATGGCGCCGCTTGAGTATTGTTGGTGCAAGAGAGCATCTGAGTTACGCAAGCCTTCCGCAGTGTCTTCCGAGCCGGAAGCGATGGGTTTTAAGCCAAAACAGGTGTGTCCATCTAATGCGGCTCGATGAAGTAGAGCGGCACTGATGAGAGTTTTGCCAGCATCGGTATCGGTGCCGGTAAGGAAAAAACGCTTCATGGAAGATCCACTTTTACGGGTTAAATAATATTACGTCGCGACGGCCGTGATCCAAAGAACTTCGTAACTAAGCGGGAAGCGTCCTTCCGAATCAATTGGGTAGTGTGCAGCCAGTTGGCGTAAAGCATCCCGCCCACCTAAGCCTGTGCGTCGACCTTGATTGACATTGGTCGCGCCAATGTTTTTTAAGCCGCGCAGCAGTGCTTGAATACTTTCGTAGTATTCGGTGAGGCATTCTTGCTGCAGTACAATATTGGCGAAACCGCTGTTTTCGAGCGCCTTAATGATTGTCTCTTGGGCGGTAAATTCATTGACGTGTGGATGGTTGTCGATGGCTTGCCACGCTTGTTTTAGCTCGTGTTGCGTGCCCGGTAATAGGGTAGCGATGGCCAATACGCCTCCGGGTTTAAGCGTACGTTGCCACTCTTGTAATGTGCGCTGTGGGTTTTCGCTCCATTGCAGCATCAAGCTTGAGAATAGGCCGTTGACACTGTTGTTATCAATGGGCAACGCATCGGCGTCGGCTAAAAGCAGTTGTGTGTTTTGGTCCTGATGTTGGGAGGCGGCTTTTAGCATCCCTTCGGCCATATCAATACCGATCAGTTGCTTGGCCCCACGGTGCTTTAAATGCGGTAGTGCGGTGCCTGTGCCGCAGCCAATATCACACCAATGGCCATCTATTGCTGCCAGTGATGGCATCCCCAGTAGCTGAGTAACAGCGCGGTGCTGAACGCCTGCAGCACTGTCATAGCTGGCAGCGGCGCGGCTGAATTGTCGAGCAACTTGTTGTTTATCACGCGTTGTCATGAACACCTCGCGTTGATATTAGACTCATTAGTTCATCCGCTATTTGCTGCTGGTTACTTTCGCAGGCAAAAAACGCATGGCTTTTGGCTGTAAAAGTAATGAGTGGCTCTTGGTGTGACGAGTCTGGGCTGCACATTAATGGAACTGGATGTAAGCCATCATTGCTACCGACCCAATGGGCTTGATGTTCAACCGCTAACGTTTGATTACTGAGGTCATATTCCGCGAGCCAGGCCAGCGTCTGAGCCAGCTCTTTTGTCGAGCTTTCTGAATCTGAGATGTTGTACTGATGGGCACTTAATGTTCGGATAAGTGCCTTTGGGTTGTCCGCGTGTTGGGCACACAAACCAAGAAATCGTTTGAGTGTTTTTTCAGGCTGTGTTGCCAAAGATTGAGAAAATGCTGCAAAGACGTCAGCGGGCATTCCACCCAGTTGCTCGCTGTTAGGGCGAGCAATAAAGTACGCGCTGGTGGCGAGTGTGGTGATGGAGGTGGGCTTTTTTAGTGCCGCAATCTTCATCCCGAGAGCACCCCCTAAAGACCAGCCGATAATATGCGCGTTTTCCGGTAAGGTATTCGCTAGTGCATCCCCCGCTTCTGACATGCTTAGTTCGCTTGTACGGTAATCTGCGATCCAATGGTTGCCAGGAATTCGAGTATATAGATCACTAAATACGGTGCCAGAGAAGCTCCAGCCAGGAATCCAACACCAGTTGGCGTCGTGAATGTCTTTGTTTCCTTTTGATACTTGAATCCAGCCTAGCTTATTGCTCATGTGGCATGACCTCCCAAATATCAGCGAGGGCGTGAATTAAGCGGTCTATCTGCTCTTCACTGTGAGCGGCGCTGAGGGTAATACGTAAGCGAGCTTCGTTTTGTGGCACCGTCGGGGGGCGAATGGCTGACACCCAAATACCTTGCTTGTGCAGTGCTGCACTCTGTGCCATCGCTTTTGCTGCACTGCCAATCATTAGCGGCTGAATGGGGCTGTTTGAATCCATAAGAGGGAGGCCAAGAGCTAGCGCCTTGGTTCTAAATTGTTGAATACGTTGTTGTAACGTTTCACGTAACTGATCATTTTGTAGTCGTTCAAGATTCCCCAACATGCCTTCCGCTAATGCGGGTGGCAACGCCGTGGTGTAAATGTACGAACGGGCAAATTGCACCATGTAATCAATCATTTCTTCAGAGCCGGCGACAAAGGCACCGTAACCGCCGAGTGCTTTACCGAGCGTGCCAACGTACACAGGAAGCTGCTCAGGAGTTAGGTCAAAATGCGCTCTTGCACCAGCGCCACCTGTGCCTAATACCCCAAAGCCATGTGCGTCGTCCGCCATCAATAACGCGCCATGTTTCTGGCATAGTTCAGCCATTGTGGGAATATCAGCCAGATCGCCATCCATGCTAAATATGGTGTCGGTAACGACGAGGGTTTCGCCTGCGTTTGTATTCCCTTTTAACAACGACTCAAGATGCGCATTATCAGCATGGCGGTAGCGCTTTAACTGCGCACGGCTTAACACTGCGCCATCTAACAAAGAGGCGTGGTTGAGCTTGTCTTGCAAAACCAAGTCGCCGCGGCGGGCTAACGCGCTGATCGCACCAAGGTTGGCCATGTAACCCGTAGAAAAGAGAATGGCGCGTGGATAGCCGGTGAGTTTTGCGAGTGCATCTTCAAGGGCATGATGCGCGTTACTGTGCCCACACACTAAATGCGATGAGCCACTGCCTAGCTGCCAGCGTTGAGCGGCAGCGGCCAAGTCGTCACCACCTTGTGCCGCCAAGCCTAGGTAATCATTACTGCAAAAGTTGAGTCTGTGCTCCCCATTGCAGGTGACCTCAGTGCCTTGAACGCTGCTTAATTGCGCACGTTGGCGCCAGAGATCTTGATCTCGGCGCTGCTGCAAAGCAGTGTGTAGGCGTTGCTCCCAACTCATTTACGGACTCGACACTTAAAAGAGCCTTCATCATAATGCTGAACGGTTCGTGGTCAACCATGTGTACGGTTTTTGGTTTACTACTGGTTCTAATCAATTTATCTGCGAGGTTCTTACCCGTGACATCTCCGTTTATGCAACCTGATTTAGCGTTCGATAAAGAACATATCTGGCACCCGTATAGCTCGATGACGGAGCCTGCCAATGTGTGGCCGGTGGTCAGTGCAGAAGGGGTTCGCCTAAAGCTAGAAGATGGTCGTGAATTGATTGATGGTATGTCGAGCTGGTGGTGCGCGGTTCACGGGTATAACCATCCGGTATTGAATCAAGCGGTACGTGATCAAGTCGAGCAGATGAGCCATGTTATGTTTGGTGGTTTAACCCATGGTCCTGCGATTGAACTTGGTAAGCGTCTTGTTGATATGACGCCAGCTGGGTTGGAAAAGGTATTTATTGCTGATTCAGGCTCTGTGTCAGTGGAGGTCGCGATTAAAATGGCGATTCAATACCAACACGCCAAAGGCGAAACTGGCAGAACGAAATTATTAGCACTTGAGCGTGGTTATCATGGCGACACGTTAGGGGCGATGTCATTGTGTGATCCTAATCGAGGTATGCATCACCTTTTTAGTGGCATTTTACCAACACAAATGTTCGCGCCAGCTCCCAAAACGCTGTTCAACGAAGCATGGCAGGCTGAAGATATCGAGCCTTTGGCCAATATGATCAAAGAACATCACCAGAGCTTGGCGGCATTAATACTGGAGCCGGTAGTGCAGGGCGCTGGTGGGATGCGCTTTTATCATCCGCAGTATTTGAAAGAAGCGCGGGCCTTGTGTGATCGTTATGGTTTGTTGTTGATTGCCGATGAAATTGCCACAGGGTTTGGTCGCACTGGGAAATTATTTGCCTGCGAATACGCCGACATTAGCCCAGACATTATGTGCGTTGGCAAAGCCATTACCGGCGGTTATATGTCATTGGCTGCGACGCTAGCGACCAAACACGTGGCCGACACAATCAGCCAAGGCGAAGCCGGGTGCTTTATGCATGGCCCAACGTTTATGGGTAACCCTTTAGCGTGTCGAGTTGCCTGTGCTAGCCTTGATTTATTGATGGAAAACGACTGGAAATCTCAAGTTACGCGATTGGAAAAAGGCCTCAATAAAGGCTTGGCCCCGGCGCGTGATATTTCCGGTGTGAAAGACGTCCGCGTGTTGGGTGCTATCGGTGTGATTGAGTTAGATCAGCCGGTAGATATGAAAGCTCTGCAACCTGCGTGTGTTGAAAAAGGCATTTGGGTTCGCCCGTTTGCGCAGAACTTCTACGTTATGCCGCCTTTTGTGATGAGCGATGCGGATTTGGCGACGTTAACTTCGAAGATGCTTGAAGCGTTAAACGAGACACTTTGACTGAGCGAGACACGGTGAGGGTGATGGCATAGTCATTTGCCGATTAGGTTGTTTTTGGTTCAACCGGTTCGGCAGATGATTGCGCAGACTCAGGTGTCTTAGTCTCTGCATGGGGTGTCGGTTCGTGTGAATGGGGTCGCCGTGCCTGACTTTGTGAGATCCCCGCAGTAACAGCAAAACGCATGGCGTCCTCAACTGACCAATCAACATGAGTTAGACGCTCTTCTGGTAAAAATAACGTGTAGCCGCCCACCATGTAGCTCATCGGCATATAAACGGCGACCAGGTCGTCGTGATTGCCTTCCAGGACTTTTACAGGCTCAGGTATATTCTTTGAGGTAACAAAACCGACAAGTTGACCCACGTTTGGCATGTCCACCAAAACTACTTGCTGCGCTTGAGGTTTGTCACCGTCAAACATCGCAGCAAAATCTTTAACTGCCCCGTACAGCGTTTTAACCACTGGCATTCGAAGGAAGGTATCTTCGACATACTCATAGACCCAGCTGATTGGGTTGAGTTGAAATGCTAGGCCCACCACCAAAAGTAACAGCAGCATGACGACAACGCCCATGCCTGGAAATAGCAGTAAATCAGCATGTAATAGCTGCAGTACTTGAACGCCTAGATCATTGAGAGATGACAAAACCGACCACACAAGCCAGACCGTGACCAGTAGAGGCAGCAGCACCATTGAGCCTTTAATGAATGGTCGTAACAGCAGTCGTTTCATAGTTTGGTCATGTCCAACGGAGATGTGAAAAGTATCAAGGGTACGATTCTAAGCCGGTTAGATTGTTCCTGTCTTGTGCTTGTCTGATTTATCTTGAGCTTAATCAGCCTGATTGAACAATGAAGGGGTGATAGGGGGAGAATTTTTAGAAAAGTGGGAGGAAGTGCAGATTCCTAGGTTCGACAACTTGCGACATATTGAGCTGTATAACACTTTTAGTTTGTTAGTGGTCACTTCCATATGAAAAAAACGTCTAAAACAGCTTTTTTTTGCCCATCTCTTAATAAGTTACATTAACTATCGCTCGCAGGTTGAATTGATCCTTTAGGTTTTACTCCCCACTTATTCCCACTGTTTCTCCCACCTTAGCTAAGTCCTTGTGTTTATTAGCAAAAACCCTCCTTTCTCCCCCTAGTAAGTACTTGCAAAAGGGTAGGTCCATTCCTATAGTGTCTAATTGTGGATAAAAGTGGGAAATTGTGGGTCTTAGTGCAGATTGAAGCGCAAAAAAGATCCCCTCACATAACTAGGGACGAACGAATGTTTCGTGGACTCAATACAATCAATATGGACGCCAAAGGGCGCCTAGCGATTCCGGCTAAGTACCGGGAGCGTTTGGCGGAGCTTTGTGACGGCCATTTGGTGGTGACTATTGATACCGAAGAGCGTTCGTTGTTGGTTTATCCGATGAATGAATGGGAAGTGATTGAGAAACAAATCGCTGCCCTGCCTTCTTTTGATAAGCGCGCACGTCGTATCCAGCGTTTGCTTATCGGTCACGCCTCAGATGTTGAGATTGATGGCAGTGGTCGAATCTTGTTGCCGGCGGCTTTGCGCGAATACGCCGGATTAGAGAAAGAAACCGTACTGATTGGCCAAGGCAAAAAACTAGAGCTTTGGAGTAAAGATGCTTGGGAAGGCACCCGTGAAGAATATCTAGATGAAGCGAATGACGAGAGTCAGCTTTCAGAACAAATTATGAGTATCTCATTGTGACTATGATCGACCCAGCCCATACCACGGTGCTTCTGCATGAAACAGTTGAAGGCTGTGTGACTGACCCCGACGGCATATATGTCGATGGCACCTTCGGTCGGGGAGGTCACAGTCGCTTACTGCTACAGCAGTTATCCGAGAAAGGCAGGCTGATCGGATTTGATAAAGATCCATTAGCCATCGCAAGCGGTAAAGAACTGGAGTCTGAGGACTCCCGTTTTCGTATTGTGCAGTCGAGTTTTGCGGATATGCCTCAGGAGCTAAAAGCACTGGGCATTGATCACGTGACGGGCATTTTATTAGATCTCGGTGTGTCCTCACCGCAGTTAGATGATGCTGAGCGTGGTTTTAGTTTTATGAAAGACGGCCCGCTAGACATGCGCATGAACCCAGATGAGGGATTAAGCGCCGCGGAATGGGTGGCGCAAACCCCGGAAGCCGAAATTGCCCGCGTATTTTATGAATACGGCGAAGAGCGTTTTGGTCGACGTATGGCAAAAGCCCTAGTGCGTGAACGCCAAGAGCGTGAAATTACGCGCACCAGTGAGCTGGCTGAAATTATTAAAGTGGCAAATCCGGCGTGGGAAAAGCACAAACATCCAGCGACACGTGCTTTTCAGGCAATTCGCATTGCTGTGAATAACGAACTGGGTGATTTGGAAAAAGTTCTTGCTGAAAGTGTTGATCTACTTGAACCCAAAGGTCGCTTAGCCGTGATCAGTTTTCACTCTTTGGAAGATCGCATGGTGAAACGTTTTATTCGCGCGCAAGAGAAAGGTCTCGACCTTCCTCCCGGGTTTCCGGTGACAGAAGATCAGTTGGGTCGCACGATGAAAAAAATCGGCAAGGCAATTATGCCAACAAAAGAAGAAATTCGCTGCAATACACGCTCACGTAGCGCCGTACTTCGATTGGCTGAGCGCTTAGCGTGACAGTAACGCACGGCTTTTTATGGATGCTTGTCATTATCTCTGCGGTAGCGCAGGTGCAAGTGGTGAGCTGGCATAGAAATTTGTTGCAGGAATGGCAAGGGACAGATCGCACTAGACATGAGTTGTTGCAAGAGAATACGCGTCTTGTTTTAGAAAAAAGCACATTAACTGCCCATGGGCGAATCGACTCGCTTGCGCGTAAAAAATTAGACATGAAAGAACCCGAACACACACAGGTATTTCGATAATGAGCAACACCGAAGAGACAAAAGTAGAAGGAGTTGAACGCTGGCGCTTTGCGCTAGTGCTGGCTGTCTTCGCACTTTTGTTATTGGTAGTTGCAGGTCGAATGGTGATGTTGCACACGATAGAGCAACCATTTCTATTTGAACAAGGTGAGAAACGTACGGTTCGTAGCGAAGTTCAGATGGCCTCTCGTGGGAATATTACCGATCGTTTTGGTTCTCCGTTAGCGGTCAGTACGCCGGTGGTGACCTTGTGGGTTAACCCTCAGCAGGTCGATCCGAGAAAATTAACCAGTGTTGCAAAAATGCTCAACATTAATTCACGAGAACTGATTCGTAAGGTTGATCGTGTTGCTCGTCAAGGTCGTTCGTTTTATTACATTAAACGCCAAGTTCAGCCTGAAATAGCGGAACAAATATTAAGCCAGAAAATAGCAGGCCTTTATGGTGACGATGATTTTCGTCGTTACTACCCGGCGGCCGAAATCACAGCGCATACAGTAGGCTTGGTTAATATTGATGGCAAAGGCCAGGAAGGATTAGAGCTTGCATTTGAAGATCATTTGAAAGGATCAAATGGTAGTCGTCAGGTGGTGAAGGATCTTTTTGGTAATGTGATTAAACAGCTGGGTGTCGATTCCGTAGCCAAGCCGGGTAATGATCTAGCATTAACTATTGATTTACGTTTGCAGTATTTAGCTTATCGAGAGTTAAAAGCCATTGTTCAATCTCATCATGCCGCGGCAGGCAGTGCTGTGATGTTGGATGCAAAGACTGGTGAGATTTTGGCGTTGGTAAGTCAGCCTTCATACAACCCAAATAATCGTGCAACCTTAAAACCACAGCATATGCGTAATCGTGCGATTGCAGATTTGATTGAACCAGGTTCAACCATGAAACCATTTACGGTTGCGGCGGCGTTGGAATCTGGAAAATATTCAGCCAATACACCGGTTAATACGTCGCCGGGTTATGTGCGAATTAAGAATAAAACAATACGAGATCACCGCGATTATGGTGTGCTGGATTTAACCGGGATTATTACCAAATCAAGCAACGTGGGTGTGTCCTACTTAGCCCGTGACCTCGGCGCTGAATCTATATGGCAATTTTTTAGTCACGCAGGAATGGGGAATCCGGGCACGTTAGGCTTTCCGGGAGAGGCTGTCAGTAGTATCCCTTATCCTGAGCAACTCGATGACCTACGTCTATCGACCGTATCCTATGGGTACGGTCTTTCTGTTTCTCCGTTGCAATTGGCAGAAACTTACACCAGCTTTTTTGATGGTTGTCGTCAGCACGTTTCATTATTGCTTGAGCAAGTAGGATCGCAGGAATGTGAACCTGTGATGTCTAAGCGCACGGCTCGCCAAATGCTTAACATGCTAGAGACCGTTGTATCGTTAAAAGGTACGGGAAAGCGTGCCGCCGTAGATGGTTATCGTGTTGGTGGTAAAACAGGTACGGCGCATAAAATTGGGCGTGGTGGTTACGAAGATTCCGAATATACCGCAGTGTTTGCTGGTCTTGCACCATTGACCGATCCAGATTTAGTACTGGTTGTTGTGGTTGATGATCCAAAAGGTCAAGAGTATTACGGTGGCGAAGTGGCGGCTCCAGTATTTTCTCGAATTATGGATCAAGCACTGAGACTGCGTCAGGTTGTGCCGGATAAGCCGGGCAAAGATCAGATGTTGCAAGTCGCGGGGGGGATTCGATGAAGCTCTCCCATATCGTTGCGCCTGATACTTATATTCCACCGGAGTGGGATCGCGATATTCTTAATATCCATGCGGATAGTCGAGATATTTCCCCAGGTGATTTGTTTATTGCGCGTGCTGGCCTAGATGATCATGGCGAAAAGTACATTGAATGTGCCGTTGAAAATGGTGCGGTAGCTGTTATTGAAATTGTCACTGAAGGTGCGTTTAGTTTTCGTTGCACCGACAAAGGTGTGCCTGTTTTTTCAGTGCCGCAAGACGAAGGACAGCAACTGAAGTGGCTGAAAACACGTTACCTTGGTGTGCCAAAAATAAAGCTCATAGGCGTTACCGGTACTAATGGTAAGTCATCAGTGACGCAATACGTTGCGCAGTTATTGAGTGAGCTTAATGAATCATGCGGAATTTTAGGTACTTTGGGTAATGGTGTTTGGCCAGCGCTAGAGGCGACTCGCAATACAACCCCTGATATTTGCTTGACCTACCAATATCTAAATGAGATGCAACAAAGAGATACCGGTTTTGCGGCTATTGAAGTGTCATCCCATGGATTGCATCAAAATCGCGTTTCTGGTTTGGATTTTGATGTCGCTGTGTTGACGAATGTTAGTCAAGATCATCTTGATTATCATGGCACGATGGACGAGTACTTTGCCGCTAAAGCCAAGTTATTTTTGAATGGTTGCTGTCGTGTTGCTGTTGTAAATATCGATGATGAATACGGTGTGAAACTCTGGAATAACGATCAACTTCCTACCGGGTCAGTCAGTGTTGGTAGTGACCAAACGCCTGCGAATGTGCGTTATTCCAATATCAGTATGTCTTCAAAAGGTATGGTTGCTGATTTAACGTCCCCTTGGGGTGTAGCTACTTTAAACCTGTCTTTATTAGGTGCATTTAATATCGCAAATGTTGCGGCAGCGATAGCGGCCTTGGCATTACAAGGCTTAGATTTCAGCGCATTGGTCAAAGCGGCAAGTAAGCTGCAGCCTGTCGATGGTCGGATGGCTTTGTATGTAAATAACGAGCTTCCCAAAACCGTTGTCGACTTTGCTCATACACCGGACGCTTTAGAAAATGTTCTGCTAGCCATTAAACCGCTGGCGCAAACAATATCGTTAGTGTTTGGCTGCGGAGGTGATCGTGATCGCAGTAAACGTCCGTTAATGGCTGTCGCAGCAATGATGGCAGACAGCGTTTGGGTTACGGACGATAATCCACGTTCGGAATCACCAGAGCAGATATTTGCTGATATTGCCCAGCATGAAAATACGAAAAACTTTATTTTTCAACACGACAGAGCAGCGGCAATAGCTGAAGCCATCGCTGCAACGCCAAAAGACGGCATTGTTATTATTGCCGGAAAAGGCCATGAAACTTATCAAGAAATTAACGGTGAGCGTATTGAATACAGTGATGAATCTGTATTGCTAAACGCTGGATATCAAAAAGCCGGATTAATAAAAGCCGGAGATCATCATGTTGCGTAATCTTTCTCTGCACGAATTAATCGAAGTGACACAGGGAAAATTCCTTACTCAAGATGTCAGCGCTGAATGTTCGCATATATCTACGGATACTCGTACGTTGAGCGAGGGCAGCTTATATATACCTTTGGTCGGTGACCGCTTTGATGGGCATGCCTTTGCGCCTGATGCCGAAAAAGCAGGATCAGTGGCCATGCTTGCAGAGCGCCAAGTGTCTGCATCAATTCCTGTAATTTGTGTTGATAGTACATTAAAAGCTTTAGCCGATATTGCGGCTTGGCATCGTGATTTATTCACGGGCCCTGTGGTCGCTGTAACTGGTAGTGCTGGAAAAACCACAGTTAAACAGTTAATGGGCAGTGTGCTTTCTCAGAAGTTTAATACCTTAATTACCAAAGGTAATTTGAATAATCATATTGGTGCTCCACTGACATTACTGAGCCTTGAGCCAGAGCATGAAGCGGCAATGATTGAATTAGGTGCAAGCGGTGTGGGTGAAATTGCATACACCGCAAAATTAGTAAAACCCGAGGTGGGAATTATTACTAATGTTGTGCCGGTACATTTAGAAGGATTTGGTTCAGTTGACAATATTGCGTCAACGAAGGGTGAGCTTATTGATGCCATTGTGAATGGTGGTACAGCCATCCTGAATGCTGATGATAAATACTTCTCGCAGTGGGTGAAGCGCGCTGCGCATTTGAACGTTATAAGTTTTGGAATGACAGATAGCGCAGATGTTCGAGCTGAAAACATCAAGGCCACGATTAATGGCTGCACCTTTGATTTGTTGGTTGATGGTCAGCGTATGCATCTCTCTATTCCACTGCCTGGAAAGCACAACGTGTGCAATGTATTAGCTGTGGTTGCGGCGGCAAAAGCTATCGGTTTAACCATTGAAGAAACACTCGCCGGGTTGAATGCCATTGAACCTGTTGCAGGTCGCATGCAGGCGGTTGAGGGCGAGAAGGGCCAATATTTAATTAATGATTCTTACAATGCAAATCCAGAATCTTTTCGAGCCGCGATCGATGTACTGGCGCTGGCTGATCGCACTTGGGTAGTCATGGGAGATATGGGAGAGTTGGGTGACGAAGCCGTCGAGTTGCATTCAAGTACTGGTAAATACGCACGCGAAAAAAACATCAATCATTTTGTAGCCACCGGCCCGTTAAGTCGAGCGGCATGTATCGCTTATGGCGATGATGCTCATTGGTTTCGTACACAAGATGAACTTATCGAATTTTTAACATATGAGACTGGCAGTAGAGATACCTTGCTGATTAAGGGCTCGCGAAGTGCGGCGATGGATAAAGTCGTCGCAGCTTTGAATAACAAAAAAGAGGAATGCTGATATGTTGCTTTGGCTGAGTGAATGGCTGGCACAATTTCAATCGGGTTTTGGCGTTGTCAGTTATTTAACGCTACGAGCTATTTTTTCGGTAACAACAGCATTGTTGGTTGCTTTGGTACTTGGGCCGGTTTTTATTCGTAAACTACGTCAATACCAGATTGGACAGGCCATTCGTGAAGTTGGTCCTAAGTCGCACCTGAGCAAAGCCGGTACGCCGACGATGGGTGGTGCGCTTATTTTGGTTTCAATTGCGGTCAGTACATTACTGTGGGGGGATCTTGAAAATCGTTTTGTGTGGCTTGTTCTTTTAGTCACCCTAGCATTTGGTGCGATTGGCTGGATTGATGATTACCGTAAAGTCGTGGAGAAGAACTCTCGTGGTTTACCTGCTCGCTGGAAATATTTTTGGCAATCAGTGCTAGCGCTGATTGCGGGGGCTTATTTATTTTATTCGGCCCAAAGTCCGCAAGAAACTCAGCTGGTTGTTCCTTTCTTAAAAGATGTTATGCCTCAGCTTGGTTTATTGTTTGTCGTGTTGACGTACTTTGTGGTGGTTGGCTCAAGTAACGCCGTCAACTTAACCGATGGGTTGGATGGTTTGGCCATAATGCCAACCGTTATGGTGGCAGCGGCATTGGGGATCTGCGCTTACTTAGCGGGTAACGTAAATTTTGCTAACTATCTTCATATTCCATATATAGCAGGGGCTGGGGAGTTGGTTGTTTTCTGTGCAGCTATGGTGGGTGCTGGTATTGGTTTCTTGTGGTTTAACACGTATCCAGCACAAGTATTTATGGGTGATGTTGGCTCGCTAGCGCTGGGTGCAGCACTGGGGATTGTTGCTGTGATCGTGCGCCAAGAAATCGTATTTTTTATTATGGGTGGCATTTTTGTTGCCGAAACCGTCTCGGTTATTCTCCAAGTGGCTTCTTTCAAAATGACGGGGCGACGTATTTTCCGGATGGCACCGCTGCATCATCACTTTGAATTGAAAGGCTGGCCAGAACCACGCGTCATAGTTCGTTTCTGGATCATCACCATTGTTTTGGTGTTGGTGGGTCTTGCTACGTTAAAAATTCGTTAAGAGTTATAAAGTAAATGACATTAGTTGCGTCTACTAAAAAGCATTACTTGATCATCGGGCTTGGCCTGACGGGTCTGTCGTGCGCGCGTTTTTGTCAGAAGAAGCACCTCAATTTTTCTTTATGTGATACTCGGACGGAGTTACCTGGTGTTGAGTCTATTCGTGCAGAGTTTCCAACAACCGAACTTTTTTTAGGCTTACCTGATCTTGATGTACTGACCCAGTATGATGAGCTGCTGGTGAGTCCTGGTATTAGTATTAATACTCAGCAGTTTCGTGACGCCGAACAAGCCGGTGTCACTCTGTCGGGAGATATTCAACTATTTTCTGAATACGCTAAAAAGCCAATAATTGCGATTACCGGCTCAAATGGTAAAAGTACCGTGACGACACTTGTCGCTGATTTGCTGAATGCGACAGGAAGGCGTGCCGTCGCGGGTGGCAATATTGGTACCCCAGCTTTAGATCTTTTGGCTGATGAAGAGAATATTGATATCTATGTGCTGGAGTTGTCGAGCTTTCAGTTAGAGACGACTCGAGATCTTGGGGTTGATGTTGCTACGATTTTGAACATTTCTCCAGATCATATGGATCGCTACGATGGGATGGTGGATTACGAACGAGCCAAACAGCGAATTTTTCAACAAGCAAAAAATATTGTAGTAAATAGTGATGATGACCACACACGTCCAGCCTTAAATGCACTTATTCGTACGACTAACTTTTCTTTAAGTGCTCCCGTTAGTGATGCTGATTTTGGCGTGATAGTTAAAGATGGGAGTGAATGGTTAGCAAAAGGCGAGACATTGTTGTTCCCAGTTGCATCACTGAAAATTCGTGGTGCACATAATGCTGCGAATGCACTCGCTGCATTTGCACTTATTGATGCCTTGGGTGTGCCGCTTACTGATACTTATCAAGCATTGGCGTCATTCACTGGTCTTGCGCATCGTTGTCAGTGGGTTGCATCTATTAAAGACGTTGATTATTTCAATGATTCAAAAGGAACAAATGTGGGTTCGACATTGGCGGCAATCACTGGATTGGGTGCTCAATGTGCGGGGCGTATTTGGTTAATCGCTGGCGGCGAAGGGAAAGGCCAAGATTTTTCAGAGTTAGCAGAATCATGTAACGAATCTGGTGTAGCAGAAGTCCTTACCTTTGGCGCTGATCGAGATGCAATTAAGAAAGACATAGAAAACGAGATAGCTGTCAGTTGTTGGAATACGATTGATGAAGCAATTGCCTCAGCGAAAGCAAAAGCAACGGCGGGTGATGTTGTTTTATTCTCACCGGCTTGTGCGAGCTTTGATCAATTTCGTAATTACGTTCACCGTGGTGAATATTTTTGCCAATGTGTCGAGGGTTTAAAATGAACCTAGATGCATTGCGTTGGCAGCAAAATAGTCCTCTTTTTTATCCATGGTTAGCACTCTTATTTGTTGGTTGGTTGATGGTTGCATCAGCCTCTACCGGCATTGCAGAGCATTACACCGGTAACTCTGCTTATTTCACTATTCGTCATGCATTTTATTTAGTATTTGGCATCGTCACCACCTTTGTTGTTTCGCAAATTCCACTAAGCCGATGGGCTAAGTTTGATGGTTTATTACTGGTGCTTGGTTTCATTGGTTTAATTTTAGTTTTTGTACCGGGCATAGGGCACGAAGTAAACGGCAGTCAGCGCTGGTTGAATCTAGGCATTATTAAAATTCAGGCCTCTGAATTAGCCAAGCTTGGGGCTGTGTTTTATATCGCGGGTTACTTGGTTCGTCGTGAGATAGAAGTTAAGAGTCAGTGGTCAGGTTTCTTAAAGCCATTGGCATTGCTAGCTGCCATGGTGGGGTTGTTACTTGCTGAGCCTGACTTTGGTGCCGTGGTTGTGTTACTTGGTGCCGCCATGATTCAGCTATTTTTAGGTGGCGTTAAAGCCGGTCAATTTTTCTTATTAACGTTCGCTACCGTTGTGATCAGTAGCATTGTTGTGACAGGTGAAGATTATCGAATGCAGCGATTGATGGCATACCTTGATCCTTGGGCACCAGAGCAAGTGTACGGAACAGGCTATCAGTTAACTCAATCATTAATCGCATTTGGCCGTGGTGAGTGGTTTGGCGTTGGCTTTGGCGAAAGTGTACAAAAGCTCTTCTACTTACCTGAAGCCCATACTGACTTTGTATTTGCCATTTGGTCTGAAGAAACCGGTTTATTTGGTGGTATTGCCGCGTTGTTATTACTGGCTTTCACTATTGCTACGATTTGGAAAATTTCATGGCGCGCGCAAAAAGCGGGACTGATGTATGCGGCGTACATCGCTTTAGGTATTGCTTCGCTTTTAGGACTTCAAGTTGTCATTAATCTCGGGGTGAACACTGGTTTGTTGCCGACCAAAGGCTTGACCTTGCCATTTTATAGTTATGGCGGCAGTAGTTTGATGATGTGTTGCGCCATGATTGGCATTGTTATGCGCATTGCCTACGAGACTAAGCAAGTTGAAGAAGGTCATGAATTAGATGAAGAGAGTGAGGAGGACGATAATGAGTAATGTTGTTCTCATGATGGCGGGTGGTACTGGTGGGCATGTATTTCCTGCACTAGCGGTGGCGCATGAATTAAAAGCCGAAGGTTATGAAGTACATTGGTTAGGAACTAAAGCGGGTATTGAAGCTGATTTGGTTCCTGCTAATGGTTTTCCCTTACATACTATTAATATTGCTGGGCTTCGGGGGAAAGGAAAATTTGGCTTGGCCTTGGCTCCTTTTCGAATTATTAAAGCGGTGTGGCAAGCTCTCGCTGTTATACGTCGTGTAAAACCAAATGCAGTTATGGGGCTGGGTGGTTATGCCACTGGTCCGGGGGGAGTAGCTGCGTGGTTAAAAGGTATTCCGTTATTAATACATGAACAAAATGCCTTTGCGGGAATGACTAACCGTCTATTACAAAAAATCTCTACGGTTTCGATGCAAGCTTTTCCAGGCGCACTTCCCGGTGCATTAGTGACAGGTAATCCCGTTCGAAAAGATGTGATAGACCTGCCCGCTCCAGATGAACGTGAATACCATACCGGTAATTTACGCGTTTTAATCATTGGTGGCAGTTTGGGTGCGGTTGCGCTGAACAACTCTGTCTTCGAAGCGATGCAATTACTGCCAGAAAATGAACGCCCACAATTACGCCACCAAGCCGGTAAACGAAATATTGAAGAGGTGAGTGAGCAATATAAAGTTGCCAACATCGATGCTGAAGTGACGGCATTTATTGATGATATGGCTGCGGCATATTCATGGGCAGATTTAGTGGTTTGTCGTTCTGGCGCATTGACGGTCTCTGAAGTTGCGGCCGCTGGGGTTGCCGCGGTATTTGTTCCATTTCCATTCGCTGTTGATGATCATCAAACCGCCAATGCGCAATATTTACAACTGCAAGGCGCAGCCATCATTCGTCAACAAACGGAGATGAGTGCGGAGTGGTTAGCCGATTTATGGCAGCAGTTAAATACAGATCGTGCATTGTTGCGCGATATGTCAAAAAAAGCACGAAGCTTGGCAATGACAGATGCCACTGAACACGTTGTGGCCGAGATCAGGAGATTTGCCCGTGAGCAATAAAAAAACATCGAATTTGGTAAATATGATTCCGGAAATGCGCAGAATCCGAGTGATTCATTTTGTAGGTATTGGTGGCGCCGGCATGTGTGGCATCGCAGAAGTGTTATTGAATCAAGGTTACAGAATTACTGGTTCTGATTTGAAAGCATCGCCCGTCACTCAGCGTCTCGAAACGCTTGGCGCAAACATTATGATTGGCCATGCTGAAGATAATGTTAACGAAGCCGATGTACTTGTTGTATCTACCGCGATTGATCAAGAAAATCCAGAAATTCGCACAGCACTCGAACGCCGTATTCCTGTTGTGCGCCGTGCAGAAATGCTGGCGGAACTTATGCGCTTTCGTCATGGCATTGCCGTAGCAGGTACGCATGGAAAAACGACTACTACCAGTTTAGTGACGTCCATGTTAGCAGAAGCGCAGCTTGATCCGACGTTTGTTATCGGTGGCAAATTAAACAGTGCAGGCACTAATGCGCGCCTTGGTTTGAGTCGCTACTTAGTTGCTGAAGCTGATGAGAGTGATGCCAGTTTTTTACACCTTCAGCCGATGGTTTCTATTGTTACCAATATCGACGCCGACCATATGAGTACTTACGGTGGTGATTTCGAACAGCTCAAAAATACTTTCGTAGAGTTTTTACATAATCTACCGTTTTATGGCTTGGCAGTTGTCTGTGTTGATGACGAGCATGTCCGTAGTATTTTGCCACGTATTAGCCGTCAATTTACAACGTACGGATTTTCAGAAGACGCGGATTACCGTGCGATGGATCTGATTCAAGATGGCATGTTTACCAGTTTTACCGTGCATCGTCCGGGAAAAGAAACACCACTAAAAATTCGTATGCGCATGCCGGGTGAACACAACGTACTTAACGCATTGGCCGCCATTGTTGTGGCTGAAGATGAAGGTGTTGAAGAGCAAGCGATTGTTGCAGCCTTAGAAAAATTTGCCGGTGTTGGCCGTCGCTTCCAAGTGAATGGTCAATATCCATTATCAGACGGTGATGTATTACTGGTTGATGATTACGGACATCACCCGCGTGAGCTTGAAGTGACTCTTGATGCAATTCGCAAAGGTTTTCCGGAGCGTCGTTTGGTTATGATTTTTCAACCACATCGCTTCAGTCGTACTCGTGATTTATACGAAGATTTTGTTCGTGTGCTTACAGACGCAGATGTACTTATTTTGATGGATGTTTACCCTGCCGGTGAAAAACCAATTGCGGGTGCAGATGGTCGTGCTTTATGCGGCAGTATTCGTCAACGCGGTGGTGTTGATCCTATTTTTATCGAACGTGACGAGTCAGTTGAAGGGCCTTTGAAATCAGTCATTCGTCCAGGCGATTTAGTATTAACTCAAGGCGCTGGGGATATCGGTGGTTTGGCGTTGGTGCTGGCTGAAAACCTTGAAGGTTGGTTGCAGGAGGTTTCAGAATGACGGCGCAATCAATTGGAAAAATTGCCGTATTAATGGGTGGAACCTCAGCAGAGCGACCTGTGTCCTTGCGCAGCGGTGATGCCGTATTTTCTGCTTTGAAATCAGTAGGAGCAGATGTTGTAGCTATCGATGTTCAGGCACATGCAATCAGCCAATTGACTGAATTAGATTTCGATATCGCATTTATTGCACTGCATGGCCGTGGTGGTGAAGACGGCACTATTCAAGGTGTGCTGGAGTGGTTAGATAAACCGTATACCGGCAGTGGTGTAATGGCATCAGCATTAGCCATGGATAAGTGGCGTACTAAAATGATTTGGCAGGCAGCAGGCTTGCCAACACCGACGGCATTTTTATTAGAAGATAATTCAGATTGGTCTGGCTTGATCAATGCACTCGATCTCAATGCCATTGTAAAACCTGCTCGTGAAGGTTCGAGTATTGGTATGCGTCGAGTGCATAACGCTGATGAATTAAAAAACAGTTACGAATTTGCCTGTGAATATGACGGCATGGTTCTGGCTGAACGTTGGGTAGAGGGACGAGAATTTACCGTTGCTATTGTGGATGGTGAGGCACTGCCCGTTATTCAGTTAAAAACAAGTCATGAGTTTTATGATTACGATGCCAAGTACGAAGCTAACGATACAGAATACTTGTTACCTAGCGAGTTAAGTGAAATAGAAGAGCGTCATTTACAACAACTAGCACTGAAGGCATTCGATATTTTAGGTGCTCAAGGCTGGGGAAGAATTGATGTGATGCAAGATAGGTCGGGTGATTTTTGGTTGCTAGAGGCCAATACCAGCCCAGGTATGACGGATCACAGTTTGGTACCTATGGCTGCGAAAGCACATGGTTTAGATTTTTCAGCATTAGTGCTGCGTTTGTTAACTGAAGCTAAACAGCGTCATGGCCACTAAAAAGCACCAGCCTAGAAGGGGAGCAACGCCGCTTAACGTTGAGAAAGCGAAGCGTCAACCTTTCAAGTTCAAAAAGCCGAGTTGGTTTCGTGCTGTGTATTTGAGTTGGGTCGCTGCACCGATCATGTTGGCACTCATTATATTGGGTGGTCGTATGGTAATGGATCGCTGGGTTATTAATAACGTGGTTGTGAATGGCGATTTAGCCATCTGGTCTGCTGAAGATATTGCTCAGCAAGTGCATTGGGTGGTTGGGGAAGGTTTTTTTTCAGTAGATTTAGAAAAGGTATATGACAGCGTTGATTCGATGCCTTTGATTAAGAAAGTGACGATTAAAAAGCGTTGGCCAGGATATGTAGAAGTAAAAGTGCAAGAGGACATTCCGATGGCGGTTTGGAATGGTAATAAATTGATTGGTATTGGTGGCGACTTAATGGCGATTCCAAATCATATATCTGTCGATAACTTGGCGCTTATAACGGGTGAGTCAGAATACCTAAATACATCAATTAATGACTTTCGATTAATACAGCAATCGTTAGCAGCACAAACGGTAAACATCGAGTCGTTAGAAATATCGAAAACAGGTTCATTGAGCTTAAAATTAAGTAATCAATGGAGTGTTCAGTTGGGGCGAAAAAATATCCAACAGCGGGCTGCGCGATTAAGAAAAATACTTATAAAACTGTCTGAAGAACAAGTCAGTGCAGTGGATCTTAGATACGGAAAAGGCGCGGCGATTGAGTGGCGACCTAAGCAGGAGAAGGGTTAATGAACACAGTGCAGCAGAAGCGAATGTTAGTGGGGCTGGATATCGGAACTTCTAAGGTTGTCGCTATTGTTGGCGAAGTCGATGTAGATGGAAATATCGAGGTGGTTGGACTCGGTAGTAGTCCTAGTCGTGGCCTAAAAAAAGGCGTAGTAGTAAATATTGAATCTACCGTTCATTCCATTCAACGCGCCATCGAAGAAGCTGAACTCATGGCCGGCTGTACGATCCACTCGGTGTATGCAGGAATTGCCGGTAGTCATGTGCATTCCATGAATTCAAACGGCATTGTTGCCGTGAAGGATCGAGAGGTAACACAGACCGATATTGAACGTGTTATTGATGCCGCACAGGCGGTTGCTATTCCACAAGATCAGGCCATTTTACACGTCATTCCGCAAGAGTACGTGGTCGATAGCCAAGAAGGGATCAAAGAGCCAGTAGGCATGGCGGGCGTGCGTTTAGAAGCAAAAGTTCACCTTGTCACTGGGTCGGTCAATGCAATCCAAAATATTGAGCGTTGTGTGCAGCGTTGCAACCTAGAAACTGACGATATAATACTCGAACAGTTGGCCTCAAGTTATGCGGTATTAACGGATGATGAAAGAGAGTTAGGCGTATGTGTTGTTGATATTGGCGGGGGCACCACAGATATCGCTATTTTCACTGAAGGAGCGATCCGTCACACCGCGGTTATTCCTATTGCGGGTGATCAAGTTACCAACGATATTGCGATGGCCTTACGAACACCAACGCAGCACGCTGAGAAGATCAAAGTTAAATACGCATGTGCTTTAACTCAGCTGGCAAAGGCAGATGAAAAAATCAAAGTTCCAAGTGTCGGCGATCGTGCTCCCCGTGATTTATCTCGTCAAGCATTGGCTGAAGTTGTAGAGCCTCGTTACGATGAACTTTTTACACTTATTCAGGCCGAATTACGACGCAGTGGATTTGAAGATTTAATTGCCGCAGGTATTGTTCTTACCGGCGGAACATCGAAGATGGAAGGCGTCGTAGAATTGGCCGAAGAAATCTTCCATATGCCGGTTAGATTAGCACGTCCAGTTGGTGTTTCTGGTCTGTCCGATGAGATAAATAATCCTATTTATTCAACCGCTGTTGGGCTGCTTTTATACGCCGCAACTAGGGAGAATAAAAAAACAATAAATAAATACCAATCTGATGATAAAAAAAGCTCATTTGGCCGTATAAAAGATTGGATAAAAGACAATTTTTAATATTAAATATACTCGCGCGGAAAAAAGGAGATAATGCTATGTCTCAATCAAGAGAAGGCGACATGTTCGAACTAGCTGATGACCTGCAACAAAATGCAGTAATAAAAGTAATTGGCGTTGGTGGCGGTGGTGGTAATGCTGTCCAGCACATGGTCGAAGGCCAGATTGATGGCGTCGATTTTATTTGTGCAAATACTGATGCTCAGGCTCTGCGAAATGTTGGAGCAAGATCAGTGATTCAACTTGGTAACGGCCTGACTAAAGGTTTAGGTGCCGGTGCGAATCCGAATGTTGGTCGTGAAGCAGCCATGGAAGATCGTGAGCGTATCGCCGAAGCGTTACGTGGCGCAGATATGGTATTTATTACAGCAGGTATGGGTGGCGGAACCGGAACCGGTGGCGCACCTGTCGTTGCAGAGGTTGCTAGAGAACTTGGCATCCTCACTGTTGCGGTAGTGACTAAGCCATTTCCTTTCGAAGGGAAAAAGCGCATGGTCATCGCAGATCAGGGTTTAGAACAACTTTCTGAGTATGTTGACTCTCTGATTACTATTCCTAATGAGAAACTCCTTTCCGTTTTAGGCAAGGGCACTTCTCTTCTGGACGCATTTAAAGCAGCAAACGATGTTCTGCAAGGCGCAGTTCAAGGTATTGCTGATTTGATTACTCGTCCGGGTATGATCAACGTCGATTTTGCCGATGTGCGTACTGTTATGTCCGAAATGGGGCAGGCAATGATGGGTACAGGTACTGCTTCTGGTGAAAACCGAGCGCGTGAAGCCGCTGAAAAAGCGATTGGAAGCCCGCTGTTGGAAGACGTCGATCTTCGTGGAGCTCGCGGTATTTTGGTGAACGTCACTGCAGGTTTTGATCTGTCGCTAGGCGAATTCAGTGAAGTTGGTGAAGTTATCGAAGAGTTTGCATCGGAAAACGCGACCGTTGTTGTTGGCACCGTTATCGATCCAGAATTGTGTGATGAGCTACGTGTCACTGTTGTTGCTACCGGACTTGGCCAAGAAAAAGTGGCTGAGGAACCAAAGCCAACAAAGGTTGTCGATAATACCGTCAGCCCTCGTACTGCCGAAGGTAATAATGATTACCGTGAACTCGATCGTCCAACGGTATCTAGACAGACGGGCAGTGCTGCACGCAAATTAGATTCTGGCGAAAACCCGGATATGGATTACTTAGACATTCCGGCGTTTCTGCGCAGACAAGCAGATTAAAGTATGTGCGCACTAGCGCACACTTTTATTGCTGCTATAATGCGCATCAGTTTTGTATAAAAAATGCTCAGCAATGGCAGGAATGTCCGATGATTAGACAACGCACGCTCAATAACACCATCCGCGCGACCGGCGTAGGACTGCACTCAGGTGAAAAAGTTTACCTGACGCTAAAGCCTGCCCCGGTGGATAGTGGCATTATCTTCCGTCGTGTTGATCTAGACCCTATCGTTGATATTCCTGCGAAAGCTTTGCAAGTAGGCGAGACGACCTTGTCTACGACCTTAGTCAGCGAAAACGCCAAAGTTGATACTGTTGAACACTTGCTATCCGCGATGGCTGGTTTAGGTATTGATAATGCTATTGTCGAATTGAGTGCTCAAGAAGTGCCAATTATGGATGGTAGCTCCGGCCCGTTTGTCTTCTTATTGCAATCTGCGGGTATTGCCGAGCAAGACGCTGCCAAGAAATTTATTCGTATCAAAAAGAAAGTTGAAGTGCGCGAAGGCGATAAAATAGCCTCCTTTTTGCCGTACGATGGCTTTAAAGTAACGTTTGAAATTGATTTTGATCACCCTGTTTTCCGCCAGAGTGTTCAGAAAGCAAGCCTTGATTTTTCTTCAACGTCATACGTGAAAGAAGTCAGTCGTGCTCGTACTTTCGGCTTTACTAAAGATCTTGAATATATGCGTTCAAAGAATTTAGCGCTTGGCGGTAGTGTGAAAAATGCCATTGTTGTTGACGATTATCGTGTTCTTAATGAAGATGGTCTTCGCTATGACGATGAGTTTGTTAAGCACAAAATCCTCGATGCTGTCGGTGATCTATACTTGCTTGGGCATAGCCTAATTGGTGAGTTTGTTGGTCATAAGTCAGGTCATGGCCTAAATAACCGCTTGCTTCGTGAGCTGCTTCAGCAGCAAGATGCATGGGAGTTTGTGGAGTACACTGAAACAGAAACTTCACCCATTACTTACATGCGACCAGCAGCCGGTTAACGTTTTGATACAAAACTAGGTTGTGTAGTTGTTACCTAAGGCCATACTCAAAGAACCTTCAACATAGTTGGTTCACGATATGGCCTTTCTTATATCTGTTTATACAGGCTTGATGATAGTGGCAGGAACCAATCGGGTACGCTGTAAAACCCTATGAATATAATTATCGTTGGTCGACGTCACGGCGAATCAAAGAATATACGCCTAAGTACTGCTGTTAAGCATTTGGTGCTAGGGCTTCTTTTTGCCCTCCCAATGGCGATGGGGGCGGCTGGCTATTGGCTAGCAGAGCGCCTCACTTCTGATATGGCACTTGATCCTAATGCGGCCAAAGCATGGGAGCGTGACCTCGTTGAACAGCGTGAAGAACTTCAAGAACTGCGTCAAACCAGTGACCGAGAAATGGCGGCCCTCACCGTACGTCTTGCCGAGCTGCAAGGCCGAGTCTTGCGTCTGGATGCGGTTGGCGAACGCTTAATCGACACCGCTGGCCTACAATCGGATGAGTTTGATTTTAGTTCAGCTCCATCGGTTGGCGGCCCTATTGTTGATCTTGATACCAGCTACAAAGTACCTGGGATTACTCACGCACTTGATGAGTTAGCCGATCGTATTTACAGTCGCGAGCAGCAACTCGAAGTACTTGATGACTTGATCGAGGCGAATCGTCACAGTGATGACACCTTTGTTGCTGGTCGACCTATTGTTAAAGGTTGGATGTCATCTCGGTTTGGTCATCGTGCCGATCCGTTTACTGGTCGTTCGGCGTGGCATGGCGGCGTTGATTTCGCCGGTAAAGAAGGCTCAGGTATTGTCTCAGTTGCCGCCGGGGTGGTTACTTACTCAGGGCCACGATATGGCTATGGTAACTTGGTTGAAGTAAACCACGGCAATGGCTACAAAACGCGTTATGCGCATTGCAAAGAAATTGAAGTTAATGTTGGTGATATCGTTCGCAAAGGCGATATTATCGCGTTGATGGGCAGTACAGGCCGCTCGACCGGCCCTCATGTACACTTCGAAGTGTATAAAAATGGTCGAAGTGTGGACCCCGCAGCGTATATTCATCGCCGCCCGCGTTAATTTCCTTCCTTACTATCTTGTCATTCTTCCGGGTTATAAGTAGCCTTTAGCACTTTGCGTTACTCCCGGCGCACCAGTTTATATTACGGATAAAAACAACCTCATGATTGGTAATATTTTTCGCAAGATTTTCGGCAGCAAAAACGGCCGGGAACTGAAACGTATGGGCAAGCTCGTTGCTCGCATTAATGCACTCGAAGAAGACATGAAGGCGCTCAGTGATGAGCAGCTCAGTGCAAAGACCGGTGAACTACGAGAGTTGCTACAAAAGGGCAAAACTGTCGACGACATTTTGCCGCAAGCATTTGCGGTGTGTCGTGAAGCCAGTCAACGTGTACTGGGAATGCGTCATTTTGATGTACAGCTAATTGGTGGTATTACGCTTAACGAAGGTCGCATTGCCGAAATGCGCACCGGTGAGGGTAAAACACTGGTTGCTACGTTGCCGTCTTATCTCAATGCATTAACTGGCAATAGTGTTCACGTAGTGACAGTGAACGATTACCTAGCCCGCCGAGATGCTGATTGGAACCGCCCACTGTTTGAATTTTTAGGCATGACTGTGGGTGTTGTGGTACCGGGAATGCAAGCACAAGACAAAGGCGAACAATACGCCTGCGATATCGTCTACGGCACCAACAATGAGTTTGGCTTCGACTATCTGCGTGACAACATGGCTTTCTCACTTGAGCAGAAAGTTCAGCGCGACTTATCGTTCGCAATCGTCGATGAGGTTGACTCGATTCTTATTGATGAAGCCCGTACCCCGCTGATTATCTCAGGCCCAGCCGATGATCACTCAGAACTGTACAAAAAAATTAACACCCTTATTCCACAGCTAAAGCAGGGCGAAGCGTCAGAAGACGATAGCCAGCCTGTTGATGGTCATTTCTTTGTTGATGCGAAAAGTCGCTCCATTGAATTGACAGAAGAAGGGCATGAGTTTGTTGAAGAACTGCTGACCAACGAAGGCGTTCTGACGGAAGGCGAAAGCTTGTACTCAGCGTCTAACCTGAGCTTGTTGCATCATATTCACTCAGCTTTGAAAGCCCATGCGGTATTCCAGAAAAACGTTGATTACATCGTCCAAAACAACCAAGTAGTCATCGTTGATGAACACACGGGCCGTACGATGCCAGGGCGTCGCTGGAGTGAAGGGCTGCATCAGGCGGTTGAGGCCAAAGAAGGTTTACAGATTCAGCCAGAAAGCCAAACGCTGGCATCGACGACCTTCCAGAATTACTTCCGTTTATACGGCAAGCTCTCTGGTATGACAGGTACAGCCGATACTGAAGCGTTCGAATTTCATCAAATTTATGGACTGGACGTGGTAGTTATACCGACCAACCGCCCGGTACAACGAATTGATCCAAACGATGTGATCTACGCGACGCAGCGTGAAAAATACGATGCCGTGGTTGAAGAAATTCGTGAAGTAACCTCACAGGGTCGTCCAGTACTTGTTGGTACCGCTTCGATTGAATCATCTGAGTATATTTCAGGCGTATTAACCAAGGCGAAAGTCGCTCATAACGTACTGAACGCCAAAGAAAATGCGCGAGAAGCGCAAGTTATTGCCGATGCAGGCCGTCCGGGAGCTGTCACAATCGCGACCAACATGGCCGGTCGTGGTACCGACATTATGTTGGGTGGTAACTGGGAATCTGAAGTGGCTGCGCTGGAAAACCCAGACGCCGCGACATCTGAGCGCATTAAAGCTGAGTGGCAAGAGCGCCATGATGCCGTATTGGAAGCCGGTGGTTTGCACATCATAGGGACTGAGCGACATGAGTCCCGTCGTATTGATAACCAGCTGCGTGGTCGTGCGGGTCGTCAGGGGGATAAAGGTTCAACGCGTTTCTTCTTATCTTTAGAAGACAACCTGATGCGCATCTTTATGTCTGACCGTATGCGCAACATGATGCAATCTTTAGGCATGAAAGACGGCGAATCCATCGAGCACCGTATGGTGACTAATGCGGTAGAAAAAGCACAGCGCAAAGTTGAAGGCCGTAACTTCGATATTCGTAAGCAATTGCTTGAATACGATGACGTAGCGAACGATCAGCGCCGCGTCGTATATGGCCAGCGTAATGACCTGATGGAAATGGGTGATATTTCAGCCGTGATCGAAAACGTACGCATTGATGTTGTGAATGAAGTCATCGATGAATTCATACCACCGCAAAGTTTGGCAGAGCAGTGGGACATCGAAGGGCTTGAGCGTCAGCTAGCGACCCAGTTCTCATTAGAGTTACCGATTCAACAATGGTTAGATGACGATACCAAGCTCTACGAAGAAGTTTTACGTGAGCGTATCTTAGGTGAAATAACCAAAGCCTATGAAGAAAAAGAAGCCGTGATTGGTGCCGAGACCATGCGTAAGGTCGAGCGCCAGATGATGCTTCAGGTGCTTGATAACCTTTGGAAAGAACACTTAGCAACCATGGATCATCTACGTCAGGGAATTCACCTGCGTGGCTATGGTCAGAAAAATCCGAAGCAAGAATATAAGCGTGAAGCATTTGGTTTGTTTGAAGAGCTTTTACGTAATATTAAGCATGACACCATACGAGTGCTCAGTAATATTCGTATTCGCCAAGACGAAGAAATTCGTCAAGAAGAAGAGCGTCGTCGCCAAGAAGCAGAAGCACAGCTTGCACGCGCTCAATTTAAGCATGATGAAGCCTCTCCTTTATTGAGTGAGGGGGATGAGCCAGCAGACGCACCAGAAGGAGCGAATGGTGCAGAAGATAATCAGAAACCATTTGTACGCGACGAGCAAAAAGTAGGTCGTAACGACTCTTGCCCTTGTGGTTCTGGTAAGAAATTTAAACATTGCCATGGCAAATTGTCCTGAGGATAAATAGAAACTAAATGGCCGTTAACTTCACCGTATTTGAAGACTTTTCTGTCGTAAAAGGCGTACGCATCGGCGTAGCGCAATCGGCAGTGCGTTACCAAAACCGAGATGACATGGTTATCTTTGAGCTGGCCGAAGGAACAGAAGTCGCAGGTGTATTTACCACCAACGCTTTCTGTGCCGCGCCAGTACATATTTGCCGTGCGCACCTTGACGTTGCCAAGCCACGATATCTGCTTATCAACACAGGCAATGCCAACGCAGGTACAGGGCCGTCTGGCCATAAGAATGCCGTGCGATCGTGTGAAATGCTTGCTACGGCGACAGGTGTCAATGCTGACCAAATATTGCCATTCTCTACTGGAGTTATCGGTGAGCCATTAAATATGGCAGCATTTGAACGTGGTATTCCGGCGGCATTGGATAACCTGAGTGAAGATAACTGGGCACGTGCAGGCCGTGGCATTATGACCACAGACACGCTGCCAAAAGGTTTCAGTAAACAGGTTGAGATCAACGGCACCACCGTCACCATTACTGGTTTGTCGAAAGGCGCAGGCATGATCATGCCAAACATGGCTACCATGCTTGGTTTTATTGCCACTGACGCCGCGATTCCGGCAGAGTTAATGCAAAGCTGGTGTCGCAAACTTGCTGATACGTCATTCAACCGGGTCACTATTGATGGTGATACGTCGACCAATGACTCGTGTGTATTGATTGCGACGGGTCAGTCTTCGGTTGCGATTAGTGATGAAAGCTCAGAAGCCGCGAAAATCATGTTTGCAGCGCTCTCTGAAGTCTTCTTGCAGCTGGCTCAGGCCATAGTTCGTGATGGTGAAGGTGCGACTAAATTCGTCACCATTGATGTTGAAGGTGGCGCAAGCCAGAAAGAAGTCCTCGACGTTGCCTACACAGTTGCACACTCACCCTTAGTAAAAACCGCATGGTTTGCTTCTGATGCCAACTGGGGCCGAATTTTGGCCGCGGTAGGTCGTTCTGGCGTGCAAAACTTTGATTTGGATAAAGTGCAGATTTATTTGAACAACGTCCAAATCGTAGAAGACGGCGGACGTTGCGATAACTACACCGAAGAAAAAGGTGCCGCGGTATTGGCAGAAGCCGAATTTACCGTGCGCATTATTCTTGGCCGTGGTGATATCAAAGAACGTATATGGACGACGGACTTCTCACACGAATACGTCACCATTAACGCCAATTACCGTTCATAATGAAACAAGTGCATGTAGCCGTCGCGGTGGCAGTCGTGAATGAAGATATTCTTATTGCACGCCGCCCAGACGACAAGCACCAAGGCGGCCTCTGGGAATTTCCCGGAGGCAAAGTCGAAGCCAACGAAAGCGTGGAAAGCGCCCTGATTCGTGAACTCGACGAAGAAGTCGCACTGCCCATTAGCGCAGAGCACATCTCCCCATTAATGCAGATCCCATTTAACTATCCAGATAAATCCGTATTGCTCGACGTCATGTGGGTGGATGTACCTATGAATAATGCCCTGCTTGCGCATGGAGCAGAAGGCCAAGAAATACGTTGGGTGCATTTCAGTAAATTGGGAGAGTTTGAATTTCCTGCAGCGAATAAACCCATATTAGAAGCGGTTGTGGAGCGGCTGAGCTAAGTCTATTTATATCGTTCTAGCAGCTTTTCAAAGTGGTGTCAGTTGGGTATGCTCTCGCGGTATATATTTTGTGAATTGAGCAAAAGGCCTGTCACTTATCCTCGATAGACAGGCTCACGACATCGACAAGGGACTGGTAATATGGCATTAGTAAAAACCGCTAATGGATTGGAGCTTGGTACTCCAGGAATAGGAAAAACACTCGTTTTTGCCCCAAAATACGAGGCTGCAGGCCGAATTCTGGATAAGGCTGCCGAGGATGGCCACTACTATCCTTTGATGGCAATGAAGCACCTTCGCGCGTTATCAACCGGGTTGAGCGGCAAAGATAATGTTTTTATCCCCAATATTAATGACTTCAAAACCAATAGTTTTCAGAAAGTAATGGTCTTTGTGCCTGGCATCGTTGCCATGGTGGAGCGGCGTTCGGATGATAAGTTAGTCATATCTCGCCTGGACCTCAGTGACGATTACGAAGGTGTTGCTAGAAAACTCAATAATAAACCGGGCGTGTATAGTGTTAAGAAGGTTGGCAACACGCTCGATGTCGAGCATCGAGAGGGCGACGTTATTGCCGACGAGAAACACAGGTGTGTGGTGGTCGCAAGTCCGTCATATGAAAACCAAGGTGACGCAGCAAAAGAAGCACAAAAAAGTTTGAAGTCTCTGTTTGGTCAGCAGGTCGCGGCGTGGTGTGACTTTGATCTGTTTTATTCCCCGGTTGGCGCTCAACACAAAGGAATGCGCAACTACAACCCGACCTTGAATACTCAAACCTATGCCTTCGCAGGTTTATTAGCAGATGCCATGGAACGATCTAAACATCAAGAGGGAGTCGCCTGGGCTTCTGAACAGTATGGCTCGATTGTGCTTACTCAGGCGTTGATGACGCTCGCAGCAAAAAATATTTCTTTTAAGGATAAAGGACATAGCGTAACAATGAGGTGGTCAAAATCAGATCCCCAATTTGCCCATAATGCAGCTATGAAACTGGGTATAAATTCAGACAAAAGACTACTGAGCAGTGGAACGAGAGCGAGTTTCAGTGCTGCGCAGACGAATTACGCACGAGTCATGGATAAAAGCGATGATTTTTCGTTGAAAGATTATGGAGAAGAATTAGTCAACGGCACCATGACGGCGACGGCTCTGGTGAGTACTGGGTTACTGATTGGTGGCGCGGGCGCTGTAATGAGTGCCCCTACTGCGGTTGGAATGGCAGGTTTACTCACCGGTAGTGTGGGCGCAATAAAATTCATTTATGACAAAGCGAATCAGACCTGGGGGCGAGGATGAATAAGATGCTGGATTGGCTGAAGTTTTTTCCTTTCGTCTCCACGTCAAGAAAGTTTGCCCGCCCTGATATCCAGGAGATTCGAGGTCCTTATTTTGCTGCACCGCGAAAAAACCGATGGCGCATTGGCGATTCTGCCTTCTATTTTAAGGCCCCATGGACTAACCCCATATTGGGTCTTGGTGGGATGGGCGGGGATGGCCGAACCGTCACCTCTATTAACCCGGGCGGTAAAAATATACTCAGGAGTAATTGGGAGCGTGTTTGGGGCGGTTCAGGAAAGTGCCCAAGAGTTAAAAGCCAGGATTGGTTTTATGCCAAAGACTGGTACTTTGTTGGCCCTTGGTTCACTGGGTATAAAGGGTGTGTAACAGGTTCTGCGTTATTGGTTGATACCCGACAAGACGCTCAGTCAAACTTGTTCCACCCTCGGGTGTTTGAATCGACAGTATGTGACTACCTTGACTATGGATACGGCTACAGGCGATCAGGGGATATGGCGCGTTATCGCGGCCCGCTCAACTGGCACGTAAAACCACTCTCTTCAAGTATTCAAGCGGTCGTGTGTGATATTCACGAGATACATAATGGCGGCATAGACCATCCTGACGTGACACGCTTTGTGTTTTTTCCTGTATCAATACATCAGTTTATTGAGATTAGCTTTTATTTCGTCGGGCTGGATATTCACGATGAAGTCAGAGCCAAACCGATCTTCGCCTTATGTAATTCTATTATTGATTCAATGCGTTTAGAGGTCGGACAATCGACCCAGGCCGAGTGGGATAAAGTAAAAGAGATCTGCCCTGATATGGCGCTGTCTGACACCATGGGCGAGTTCAAGTGGCCTTTATTTGAAGAGGAAGCGAATAGCGAGCCGACAGAAAAGGAAATTTTACAGGAACATGAAGCCAACAGAATATCGGATAAACCATAACTTTCATTCTTAGAATAACAAACGGAGCTTTGTCGAGTGCTCAGGGTCGGTGGAAGGCTCTTTCCATAATTGTCTATTTCTATTGTTAGTTGTCTAGTAACAAGCACTAAGCTAGTTCTCTGCTTTCTCAAGCAAAGCACCAGTGTCTAAGATCACGATGAAGCTGCAAAAGGAGCACAAAAAAGTTTGAAGTCTCTGTTTGGTCAGCAGGTCGCGGCGTGGTGTGACTTTGATCTGTTTTATTCCCCCGTTGGTGCTCAACACAAAGGAATGCGCAACTACAACCCGACCTTGAATACCCAAACCTATGCCTTCGCAGGTTTGTTAGCAGATGCCATGGAACGATCTAAACATCAAGAGGGAGTCGCCTGGGCGTCTGAACAGGATGGGTCGATTGTGCTTACTCAGGCGTTGATGACTCTGGCTGCAAAAAATGTTTCTTTTGAGGGTAAGGGACATAGCGTAAAAATGGGGTGGTCAAAATCAGATCCTCAATTTGCCTATCATGCAGCGAAGAAACTGGGTATAGATCCAGACAAAAAACTACTGAGTAGTAGCCTGAGGGCGAGTTTCAGTGCTGTGCAGACGAATTACGCACGAGTCATGGATAAAAACGATGATTATTCGTTGAAAGATTATGGTGAAGAATTAGTCAATGGCACCATGACTACGACGGCTCTGGTGAGTACTGGGTTATTGATTGGTGGCGCGGGGGCTGTGTTGAGTGCGCCAAACGCCGTTGGTGTGGCAGGTTTAGTCACCGGCAGTGTGGGCGCGATAAAATTCATTTATGACAAAGCGAATCAGACCTGGGGGCGAGGATGAAGAAGATGCTGGATTGGCTAAAGTTTTTCCCCTTCGTCTCCACGTCAAGAATGTTTGCCCGCCCTGATATTCAGGAGATTCGTGGTCCTTATTTTGCTGCACCGCGAAAAAACCGATGGCGCATTGGCGATTCTACCTTCTATTTTAAGGCCCCATGGACTAACCCTATATTGGGTTTTGGTGGGCTGGGTGGGAGTGGTCGAACCGTCACCTCTATTAACCCGGGCGGTAAAAATATACTCAGGAGTGATTGGGAGCGTGTTTGGGGCAGTGCTGGAAAGTGCCCAAGGATTCAAAGTCAAGATTGGTTTTATGCCAAAGACTGGTACTTTGTTGGCCCTTGGTTCACTGGGGATGAAGGGTGTTTAACAGCTTCTGCGCTATTGATTGATACCCGAGAAGACGCTAATTCAAAATTGTTCCACCCCAGGGTATTTGAATCGACAGTATGTGACTATCTTGACTATAGATACGGCTACCGGCGATCAGGGGATAAACCAGATTATCGCGGCCCGCTCAACTGGTGGGTGAAACCACTCTGTTCAAGTATTCAAGCGGTTGTGTGTGATGTTCACGAGATACATAAGGGCGGCGTAGAACATCCCAGGGTGACCCGTTTTGTGTTTTTTCCTGTATCAACACATCAGTTTATTGAGGTTAGCTTCTTTTTCGTCGGGCTGGATATTCACGATGAAGTCAGAGCCAAACCGATATTCGCCTTATGTAATTCTATTATTGATTCAATGCGTTTAGAGGTCGGACAATCGACCCAGGCCGAGTGGGATAAAGTCGAAGAAATCTGCCCTGATATGGCTCTGTCTGACACCATGGGTGAGTTTAAGTGGCCTTTATTTGAAGAGGAAACGAATAGGGAGCCGACAGAAAAGGAAATTTTACAGAAGCATGAAGCCAACAGAATATCGGATAAACCATAACTTTCATTTTCAGAATAACAAACGGAGATTTTTCGAGTACTCAGGGTCGGTGGTAGGCTCTATCCATAATAATCTATTTCTATTGTTAGTTGTCTAGTAACAAGCGCTAAGCTAGTCCTCTGCTTTCTCAAGGAAAGCACACGTGTCTCAAATATTTTATTTAATGTCAGTGTGAATGCCCCATAGGTTTATGTTCAAGGTTATTGTACCGATGTGTATATGGACGATTAGGTGTGTGTTCTATCGCATCGCAGATATTTTAAAACTAAACCCAATATTGAATGTTCAATGAAACGCTATGTTTGGGGGCGCTTCAATTTGCTTATAATAAGTTTAAAAATCACATGAATGGACGATAACATGATGCTGAATTGGCTAAAATTCTTTCCCTATGGCAGTAGAGAACAGTTTGCCCGCCCTAATATTCAAGAGATTCGTGGCCCTTATTTCGCTAAACCTAGAGGAAATAAGTGGCGCTTTGATAATTCTACCTTTTATTTTAATGCCCCTTGGGCGAATCCAATATTAGGCTTTAATGGCATGGGCCGTACTGCAGAGTCTCTTTCACCGGGTCGTCGCAATATACTCACAGGGCTCTGGGAACGTGTTTATGGTAGTTTAGGGAAATCTCCAAGGATTAAGGGGCAATGGTGTTTTTATGCTAAAGATTGGTATTTTGTTGGTCCTTGGTTTACTGGACTAGAGGCGGACTTGAGAGCTTCTGCTGTATTGATTGATTCAATACAAGATACTCAGTCAAACTTGTTCCACCCTAGGGTGTTTGAATCAACTGTTGCTGACTCACTTGATTATGCATACGGCTATGATCGATCAGACAATAAACCGGATTATCGCGGCCCGTTAAACTGGCACGTAAAACCACTCTCTTCAAGCATTCAAGCGGTCGTGTGTGATCTTCACCAGATACATAATAGGGGTATCAATCACCCTGAAGTGACTCGCTTTGTGTATTTTCCTGTGTCTACACATCAGTTTGTTCGGATCAGTTTCAGTTTTGGTGGTCTAGATATTCATGATGAAGTCAGAGCCAAACCTATATTCGCTTTATGTAATTCTATTATTGATTCAATGCGCTTAGAGGTTGGAAAGTCGGCTCAGGCCGAGTGGGATAAGGTAAAGGAAACCTGCCCTGATATGACTCTGTCTGACACCATGGGCGAGTTTAAGTGGCCTTTGTTTGAAGAGGAACCGAATAAAGATCCGAAAGAAAAGGAAATTTTACAGGCGGATGAACCCCAGAAAATACCGTTTAAGTCCTAATCGCTAATTCAGAATTTTCTAGACTCGGAAATACTGAGTTAGTTTATTACAATGAGGCTCTATACACACAGCGTGATTATTTGAATGGCTAACAGAGCAGCGTCCATGAAGTTTGTTTTTCTGTGATACTCATTAAAACAAAAGGCCCCATAAAAATAGTCGCAGCACTTTAGTTTCCGAATTAACTTTTAACGTTGTGCTAAAAAAGTTTTTAGTGCGTTCTTGATGACTACTAGTTATGCGTTGGAAGAATAGTATTGCCCTAGAATGTCTGGCTCCTTAGGAATCCGTACAGGCATATTGTGGTTTTTTTGATTGCGCATACCAGCTTGAGTTGAGAGAAAAGTTTCTAGCCTCGAGATTGTGTATCTGGAGTGTTTTTATTTAGTCGCTTACGTTTATATATTGATGATAGCCCTGCCGAACTACTCCTTTAATATTAAAGCAGAATTAACTTAGCATGTTTTTTTTGCAAGAGACGGGTATCTGATAAATTAGTTTATTGGCCAGCGTATTTCGGCCCACTCTGTTGATTGCTAGGTTGAGTTTCAGATATGAATTATAAGTGTTAACTCTAACTGTTATAAAACAAAGCGTGCCTTTTGGGACTAAACACTCGTCTACTCAAACACCCCAACAAATGGCACCACCGTTAACCCAACCATCGCAATAACTGCCAGTATGGTGAGAATAAACGCCGTAGGTCGTTCACGAAAACGTTCCGCAAACGTAGGCACGTAGTCGTCTTGCACTTGTTCCAACCATTCTTCTTGCACTCGGTCGAGTAGCTCTCTCGCGGCGATGTAGTCGTCTTCGTTGGGCAGCCATATCGCCGCCACTGAAATTCCCCAGCGGCCTTGATTGGTTTCGTAGTACTCAATGCCTGCATTATCTAGCGCTTCACGCACAAAGTTGGCTTCTTCTTCAAATACGCCGTTCAGTCGAAACAATAGTTTGGCCATGGTGTGTCCTTATTCGGCGTTTGGAGTGCGTTTGCGGTGTAATATAAGCGCAAGGCCAGCAAGGCCGAACACGAGCAATAAAAGCGGCATGATGCCTATTTGCATGTAGAGCGTTTCCCCGGTTCGGCGTTCAGCAACGGCGGTAAAGGTCGTGCGTTCGTTCACGGGTATACGTTTGACGATTTCACCTTTGTGGTTCACTAATGCGGAGATACCGGTGTTGGTGGAGCGTAATAACCAGCGCCCTGTTTCTAGAGCGCGCATTTGCGCTAATGCCATGTGTTGTTTCGGCCCAAGTGAGTCGCCAAACCAAGCGTCGTTGCTGATGGTGACTAGCAGGTCGGCATAGCGCGCGCCTTCGAGTACTAAATCTGGGTAGGCGATTTCATAGCATATGTATGGGGTCACTAAGGCAAGATCACGTTGATCGCCGTCTTTAACGGTGACTCGTAATGGCGCTTGATGTGCTTCCCCAGAGCGGAAGCTCGACATGGGCAAATCGAAGAAGGGGATTAATCCTCGAATAGCTGCTTCCAGTGGAATGTACTCACCAAACGGGACTAAGCGTTGTTTGTGGTAGAGGCCTTCCCCCGTCCCAAACGCGACAATGCTGTTGTGGTATTCGCCGGATAATTCAGTGCCTTCTGGCCAGCGGAAGGGGATGCCGGTAATCACAGTACTGCCTGCGCTGGTCAGTTCATCAGCAAGGAGTTCTTTATAAGGTTGGTAACGTTGAAGCAATAAGGTGATCGCCGTTTCAGGCCAGAGTATGAGGTCGGTGCCTAGCATGGGGCGTGTGTCTGCTTGATAACGCTCGATGGTGGGATAAATCTCAGCATTCAGCCATTTACGTTCTTGATCAACGTTGCCTTGCACCACCCCGACTGTCATCGTGCCGATGGACTCTGTCCATTCAATATTTTTTAACGCTAAGCCGCTTGGCCAAAGTAGAAGCGGCAATAGATAAGCCCAGCGTCGCTGGTAAATAAAGCTGACAAGTCCTGCAGAGGTTAGCGCCAGTATGACTGAGATACCGTAGGCTCCAGATATGGGTGCCCAGCCAGATAACCAGCTAAATAAATGCGCATCGCCCGCATACAGCCAAGGAAAGCCTGTCAGGAACCACGATCGACACCACTCTTGTAACAGCCAGTATGCAGCAAAGGTTAGCCAGCCGAGCGTGTGGCCGCTGAGCTTGTGTCGTAGCCAAAACCAAAAGGCGGGTATTAACGCCAAAAATCCAGCGAAGAGGGCAACCAGTGGCACGGCTAAAAATGCCGGGGTGCCGCCGTGATCGTGCATACTGACGTATATCCACGACACGCCTAGCCCAAATTGACCAAGGCCAAACAGCCAGCTGCGTTGAAAGGCTTGTGTCGGGGTTTGTGCGCTGCGAAGTGCAAAGAATAGTGCGCCTAAGCTTATTAAGCCTAAAGGCCATAGAAAGTAAGGAGCAAGTGCGAACGGGAAAAGCGCCCCGCCCAACAGTGCTATCCATAACGGTAGGGCTGAGCGTGAAAACATAATGTCAGTCTTTGTTGAGGTGTACTTCAAGCAGGTTAATCTGGCGGCTGGTACCGTTGATCACCCGGAACTTCATACCGTCAATGCGGATGCTTTCGTTGCACTCAGGCACTCGTCCAAAATGATGAGTCACGATGCCACCAATGGTGTCGAAATCTCCACTGAGTAGCTCTTTACCCAAGGTTTCGTTGAAGTCTGATAGCGGCGTTAGTGCTTTCACTGTAAACACACCGGGATCAACTTCTTTGATGTTGTTTTCTTCGTCGTCGAAGTCGTGTTCGTCTTCGATATCGCCAACAATCTGCTCAAGAACGTCTTCAATCGTGACTAGACCGGCGACACCGCCAAATTCATCAACCACAATGGCCATGTGGTTGCGGTTAGAACGAAATTCACGCAGCAGTACGTTTAGGCGTTTGCTCTCAGGGACAAAATTCGCCGGGCGCAGAATATCGCGTAAACGGAAATCTTCGGCGTGTGCTTCTAGTACTAAGGGCAGTAAATCTTTAGCAAGTAAGATACCGCTGACTTCGTTTTGGTTGTCGGCCATCACGGGAAAACGCGAGTGAGCAGATTCAATAATACGTGGCAGGTAATCTTTTAGGGTTTCGTTTTCTTGAATAAACGTCATTTGCGAGCGAGGGATCATAATATCCCGAACCTGCATATCGGAAACCTGCAGGGCACCTTCGATAATAGTGAGCGTTTCAGTATCGACAATACTGCGATCTGCGGCAGCTCTTACGATGTCTTTGATGTCCTGACGATTACGTGGATCATCGCTGAACAGTTCACTTATTTTTTCCAGCCAACTTCGGGGTTGGCTCGATTGGTCTTCGCTCATGGTGCCTCATTCTGGCCTGCTCATACTGCTTAAACAGGGCCTGTTATTGATAATTTTGAGAGTATTAATGTCTCAATGATACTGCCTAGTTAATTAAAGCAGATTCTCAGTTTGTATCGGGCATAGGCTCTAGATACGGGTCTGAATAGTCAAGGGAAGCCAAAATAGTGCGCTCTATCGCTTCCATTTCTTCGGCTTCGTCGTCCTTTATATGGTCGTACCCCAGTAAATGCAAGCAGCCATGAACAACCATATGCGCCCAGTGGGCTTCTGTGGACTTGTTTTGCTCGTCGGCTTCGCGCTCAACAACGGCGATACAGATGATCAAATCACCGAGTAATTCGATAGGTACTTCGGGTGGGGCGTCAAACGGAAATGAGAGTACATTAGTGGGTTTTTCTTTGCCACGGTACTCATGATTTAGCGTTTGGCTTTCTTCTTCAGACACTAAACGAATGGTCAGCTCGGGTTCTTCAAAGGTTGTACGCGATTCGAGCGCGGCTTCCGCCCAGCGTTGTAATTGCTCATCGGTAGGTAACAATCGCTTTGCTGGGTTGGGTTTTTCGTCAGTATCGTCCGTGAATAGGTCGTCGCCAAGCTGAACGTCCAGAAGCAGGTTCATTCGCTTTTGTCCGCCTTATTTTCTGAACGGTTGTCTGCGTTTTGTTTAGCGGCAATGAACTCAGCCTTGCGACGGGCTTCTTCTTGCTCGGCTTTTTCTTCAAATAAGTCGTAAGCGGTAACAATACGCTGAACTAGCGGGTGGCGAACAACATCGCGATTGCTGAACTTAGTCATGCCGATGCCTTCAACACCTTCGAGTACTTCAAGGCCATGTTTTAAACCTGAATATACGCCGCGCGGTAAATCGACCTGAGTGATGTCACCAGTAATGACGGCTTTAGAACCAAAGCCAACACGGGTCAGGAACATTTTCATTTGTTCTTTGGTGGTGTTCTGGCTCTCATCCAAGATAACAAATGAGTGGCTCAGGGTACGACCACGCATGTAGGCCAGTGGCGCAATCTCGATTTGGTTACGTTCAATCATCTTGGTGACGGATTCGAAACCCAGCATCTCATAGAGTGCATCGTAAAGTGGACGCAGGTACGGATCAATTTTTTGAGCTAAATCACCGGGTAAAAAGCCGAGTTTCTCTCCGGCTTCGACGGCAGGGCGAACCAATAAAATACGTTTGACGTCATCGCGCATTAGCGCTTCAACGGCGGCTGCCACCGCTAGGTAGGTTTTTCCTGTACCGGCTGGCCCAATACCAAAGCTGATGTCGTATTTACGGACTTGATCAAGGTAGTCGAGCTGGTTGTCACCACGAGGTTTAATAACAGCCAGTGGCGTTTTGATGATGCCATTGTTTGCGCCGTAGTCACGTTTCCCACGCTGTGATGGGCGACTGCTGTCTTCTTGCAAAAAGAGATGGATTAAATCTGGGCTGATTTCCGTACCATTTCCGGTCTCGCGATACAGGCGTTGAATCAATTCAGCGGCGCGTTTAGTTTTCTTGACGCTGCCTTCAAGTTGAAAGCGATTGCCACGGTTGAAGATCTCAATATCGTAATGGTTAGCAATTTGCTGGGTATGGCTGTCCAGATTTCCACAGAGGTTAGCCAAGCGCGATGCATCGTCAGGCTCTAGTGCGAAATTGAGCGCATGCTGCTTGCCGCTTTCTTCTGGCGTACTGTTATCTTGCTGTTGTTCGTCCGTCAATGTGACCTCGGATGTTGCCTTAAGGGCGGATTGTAGTACTTAATTATTAATAAGCTTGTGAAGTGTCTAAAGCAACACCGCGTAAGCTGTTTGAGTAGGCATCTACAATTTTAACGCGTAGAAACTTGCCGATCATCGAGTGGTCGTCGCATTTAAAGTTGACTACACGGTTGTTTTCGGTGCGGCCTGCGAGTTCGCCGGGGTCTTTTTTCGAGACGCCAGTAACCAGAATAATTTCTTCACGATCAACCATGCGGCGACTGATTTGCTGGGCGTTTTGTACAATACGATCTTGCAGAATCTTCAGTCGTTTTTTCTTCAGGTCTTCTGGCGTGTCGTCATCTAATTGCGCTGCCGGTGTGCCAGGGCGTGAACTATAAATAAAGCTGAAGGAGGTATCGAAACCAATGGTTTCAATTAACTTCATGGTATCAAGGAAGTCTTCTTCTGTTTCGCCAGGGAAACCAATAATAAAATCAGACGAGATCGAAATATCAGGGCGCAACTTCTGCAATCGTTGAATTTTATCAATGTATAAATCGATCTCGTGACCGCGTTTCATTGCCGCTAAAATACGGTTTGAGCCGCTCTGAACAGGTAGGTGAATATGACTGACCAGTTCAGGTACTTCGGCATACACATCAATCAGGCTATCGCTAAATTCAACCGGATGAGAGGTTGTGAAACGAATACGGTCAATGCCATCAATCTCAGCAACTTGGGTGATTAGCTCGGCCAGATCCGCGTGATCGCCGTCGCCTGTGTCACCCATGTAAGAGTTGACGTTTTGGCCAAGCAAGTTCACTTCACGAACACCTTGCTGAGCAAGTGTTTCGACTTCTTTCAGTACGCCAGCCAGAGGGCGGCTGACTTCTTCGCCGCGAGTATATGGCACCACACAGAAAGTACAGTATTTAGAGCAGCCTTCCATGATGGAGACAAACGCGGATGAACCTTCTGATTTTGGTGCAGGAAGGTGATCAAACTTTTCAATTTCAGGGAAAGTAACATCCACCACCTGAATGGAGTTGGCTGCCTTGTTCACCATGTCGGGTAGGCGGTGTAGCGTTTGCGGGCCAAATACCATGTCGACGAAGGGCGCGCGTTTCATAATAGCGTCGCCTTCTTGCGATGCTACACAGCCACCCACGCCGATCTTTAGGTTAGGGTTGCTACTTTTGAGGTTTTTCCAGCGGCCAAGTTCGTGAAAGACTTTTTCTTGCGCCTTTTCACGAATCGAGCAGGTGTTCAGAAGGATCACGTCGGCTTCTTCTGGGTTTTGGGTCACAACCATCTGGTGACTTTCGCCCAACATGTCTGCCATGCGTGATGAATCATATTCATTCATCTGGCATCCGTGGGTTTTGATATAGAGCTTCTTCACCTGGTCGGTCATGTCGTTGCTACTGGCCTCGGTTTGTCTGTCATTCTGGCTTTGAAAGGCGCTTAGTATACTGCGCCTAGGCGGGTCTTCGCTAGCGTTGCAGCAATTCTTCAATGCCATCAGCAAGCTGGCGTGACTGCTCATCCATCGGTAAATGACGGATGTCGGGGTACTTGAGAGCCCCGGCGATGTTGTAAAGCCAACGTTCGGTTCGCAATACGAGTGCTTCCGCGTTGTCACTGTTGGCATCTAGGGTCTCGTTGACCATAGATAAGATGACTTGCGCGTGAGCCGCGGAGACTTCAGCTTGCTCGCGCAGGCTGGCAATTTCGGCCTCTGCTCGGGGTGTTTTCTGAACTAAATCTTCTGCCGATGCAAGGGTTTTGGCGGCGGTTTTGTAGCTGCGAGGAATCAGCGTGGCAGCATTGGCATCCTTCAGGTTTTTCATCTGATTACGTACTTTTTGCAGTTGTAAAAAGCCAATGGTACTGACCTCAACCGCGTGCATGTCCAGCAGTAGTTCACGCTGGCTTTGTGCTGTACTGGCTGGTGCTGCGGTGGTTTCTAGGGTGGCGATGATGTTGGCGAACTTACTCTCAACATGGGCAACATCAGAAGGGTAGTAAGTGCGGCTGTTGATTTTATTGAGTACTTCCATGTGTGCCAATGATGGTGCGAGTGTCTCGCGGGCCATCAGAGTATGTTCTAGCGCGCGTTGGTAGGTTGCTGATGCTGCAAGTGCTTTGACGCGCACTTGATCGTCTGCACGGCCTTTATTTTGAAGCATACGAGCCTCTTTTAGCGAACTGGCCGCTTCTTTAGTCAGGACGGGCGCAAAGCGGTAGGTTTCTTGCGCTTGAGCATCGCGACTAAGGCTCTCAGCTTCCGTGATGAGCGTGGTCCCTGAGCGTGATGTACTCACCGCTTCACGGCTAGCTTGATCGCGGATGTTGTCGAGGCCTTTTGGTGCTGAGGCACAGCCGCTGAGTATGAGGCCTGTTGTCATGGCAAGTAGCAGGGTGGTACGACGCATTCTATTTCTCCGGTAAGTGCTGCCCGCATGGTAACACGCTCTAAGTCAGTGTCAGAGAGGCCATGAGGTGACATCGGTGTTGAGAGTTATGACCGCTTTGACCCTTTTCTGTGTGAATTGATCCGCGTTTACAATTTACAGGGCTTGTTTATGTCCGATTGCGTTGCTATATAAGATACATAGTGATTAAAAAAAGGGTGGTCGGTTCGGACAGCCAATAATGAAAGTGGTACCAATTATTCCGGTGAAATAAGGAGCAAACCTTATGAATGCAGAGATGCAAGCGCTCTATTGGCGCATTCAGAATAACAATGATCACTCAGGGCAAGATGCGGTTAGTTTACTCATGCCTTCCGATGGTAGTGAGCCAGCAACCTTACTGCCTACCGAAGTCAGTTTTTGCTCGCGGCGATCTGGCCGCCAAGATGTTGATCTTAAGTGGTCTGATGACGACTCCGACCTTTTTCTTAACTTACTCGAACGAATTTCCAACGATGATCCGTCAGATGACGAAGGCATCGTATTAGATATCAATGACGGCATAGTTCAAGGCATAGTTCAACTGGTCGCATTGGCGCGCTTTCAAACGCCTTGGCCGACGGATGAGCTAGTTGCTGAAGACATCAACACTGTGCGGGATGAAGTCGAGGTAGGTGATCTTGTCGCCGTGAATTCCTTGTACGGTTATCCAATGGCGATTGTGGTGGGGATGGATTCTATAGACCTTACCTGCGTTCTCTTAGAAGATATTGAGAAGGATGGCTTAAGTATCGTGCCTGATCACAGTGTGATTATTCTAAACCGTAATAGCGCACTGCCTAATACGTTTGCCGCTAGCGATACCGGCGAAGCTGAAGTATTTCATTAGGGCATATTTGTTATACAGAGGTGCTGTAACTTATTAAGTCTAGGAAACACCACGTACTGGTAGTGACCTAGGGCACCTCTGAATAATGCAGCAGCGCTGCGCGTGAGTCCTATAACGCTTTAGATCGAGGCGTTGATTGAGGTTAATGGCGGGTCCTTAATAAGATCAACAACAAAGATATAAAGTGTCTATAGGCCACGCCCTTTGGGGCTTTCAGGAAAACAACATTTCTGTGTTGCTACTTTTTGACGTGACCCGCCATGCCTTCAAAGTAGCGCCTTGAACTGCCATTTTCCTGAAAGCCGCAGCCGCCACTGCATTATTCAGAGTTGCCCTAGGCTTATTTCTATCATCCGATAGAGTTGCTGTCTGACTGGCCCAGCATGTTGGGCTTCAGTCGTGACATACGACTATATGGATGATTATCTTACGAAAGGATACTTGGTTTTTAGTTTTCAGAATTCACTTGCGCTTGCAGGCGACGTTGCTTTCGCTCTAGTGCCATCATTCCTATAAGATCATAAAAATCTGTGCGTGCGGCATCAGCGCCATTGGCGATGACTTCAGCATGAACATCCTGTTGGTCGTTGGCTGATACTGCTTGTGATTGTGCCATCCTTATCTCCCGTCAGTCTTTAATGATTAGCGATAGCATCCCAGCATAGGCTGAGCACCATCTCTTCAGTAATCGTTTGATCTTTTAAGCCCGGTTTTGTGCGAGCCATTCGAACCAGTGTCGAAATACCGCCATAGGCGTAAACGCCCAATACTTCGTTTGGCAGATCTTTAATCTCGCCACGTGCTCGGCCTTCTTCAAATAGCGAGTGGATGCGTTCCACTATGCCGGCTTGTGCTTTGAGTTGTAACTCTTCTCGTACGTCCGGAGCCACGCCTAACTGATCGAGTAGGGCTGCATCTCGTGGTGAATCATTGAGATAGCGGTACAAATTACTCCAAATTTTTTGCAGTTGTTCACGCACGCTTCCTTGTTTGTCACAGTTGGCCAAACAAGCCTCTGTCAGACGTTCCATCTGCATGAGGTAGACCATCTCAATCAGTTCTTCTTTCGTATCGAAATACCGATAGATGGTTCCGGCCCCACAACATGCCTGTTTGGCAACAAGTGAAATCGGTGACTGCAAGCCGCACTCAGCAATGAGGTTGGCGGTAGCTTCAAGAATTTGTTCGCGTTTATCCATACTACTTTGATCCGGAGTGAACGTTCATTCTGCGCTTGTGATGCAATTTACTCAAGCGCATATTAGGTTGATTTATGAATCAGTTTGTTGCGGTGGTGCTGTTATTGGGGCGGCATTCGCATCCGCGCGTAAAGCGGAGATTAAAAACACTGCCGATAGAGAGGCCGTCAGTAAGCACACAGCCATCATTGGCATAGGCGTTCCATCATGAAGCTTGCCCCAAAGGAGTCCTGCCAGTGCGCCGCCTGAGAATTGGATAACGCCCATCAAGGCTGTTGCAGAGGCGGCCACATCTCGAAAGTGCTGCATGATAGTGCCCATGGTATTGGCAGTAATTAGTCCAAGAGAACCGATAAAGGTCATGAGAAGTGGCAAAGCAATACCTAAGGTGAAGTAATCAGGGAAGAAGCTCAGCACGACTAATGCAATGGCACTGGAGAATTGAATAGCCACACCAGTGCTCAAAAGGCGGGTAGTAGAGTAGAACTTGAGCAGTGTCATATTTAGGCGATTCATCACCATAACTACGGCGACGTTTGCCCCAAAAAGCCACGGGAACATGCTCGCGGATTGCTCAAAATGTTCGAGATAAAGATAGGGCGACGCAGTAATAAACACGAACATCCCGCTGAATGAGCTGGCCAGCATAAAAATATAACGGCGAGCACTGCGATGCCGTATTACCTGTGCGTAACCTTGCCAAGGCTTACGTTTTACCCGCTTGTGTTTAGGGTGGCTTTCAGGCAGTTGCCATATCAAGAGTAAGATCAGCACAGCGCTGTACGCGGCCAACACCGCAAAGATGGTTTGCCACTGACTGAAATGCAACACTAATGAGCCAAGCATCGGCGCAATCATGGGAGCGGCCATCATAATCATGGCAATCATAGACAGTACACGGGCAATATCCGCGCCGTCGAAGTTATCTCGAACGATGGCGGTAGAATTGACTACCGCGAGACCACCACCTACCGCTTGAACAACGCGCAGTATCAATAACTCATCAAGGCTAGTGACCCAAATAAGGCTAAGGCTGGCGGCCCCAAAAATTGCTAAGCCCAAATAAATAATAGGTTTGCGCCCAAAGCTATCAGACAGTGGCCCACCTGTGATTTGGCCCAGCGCAAAACCCAACAAAAACGTACTGACGGATAATTCCACATGGTGAATATCGCTGTTCAAGCTACTCGCCATGTTGGCCATTGCGGGCAGGTACATATCAATCGCTAGCGGTGCAATTGCAGTGAGTAATGCAAGCAAGAGAGGCAGCGGTAGGCGGGATTTATTGATCATGGTACACCTTGGAATTCTTCAGGTTTATATAATAGTTGTTTCTCAGTTGTATTAAGAGTCCTCAAATTTAAACGGATTGTTCATGATATCGGCATAATATTCACTAAAGAGACATAACAAGAAGAGGAGAGCGATGACGGGGAAGTATGTGGGTGGCTCAAATAATTGTCACAAAAAAGCCCCGCAATGCGGGGCTGCTGTTTGGCTAAGGGGATAGCTTTCAGTGTTTAGCTCTGAATGCTTGGCTCAGCCCACATAATGCATTACACGTTAAAACGGAAGTGAATAACGTCGCCGTCTTTGACGATGTATTCTTTACCTTCTAAGCGCCACTTACCGGCTTCTTTTGAGCCTGCTTCGCCTTTGTATTGAATAAAGTCGTCGTAGCCGATGACTTCAGCACGAATAAAGCCGCGTTCGAAGTCTGTGTGAATAGCCGCTGCAGCACGCGGAGCGGTAGCGCCTACTTTGATGGTCCAAGCACGAACTTCTTGAACACCTGCTGTGAAGTAGGTTTGCAAGCCAAGTAATTCATAACCGGCACGAATCACTCGATCGAGGCCCGGTTCGGTCATCCCCATTTCTGACAAAAACTCCATTTTGTCTTCGTCGTCGAGTTCGGCGACTTCAGCTTCAATCTTATTGCATACAGCAACAACAGAGGCACCTTCAGATGCGGCGATTTTATTCACTTCATCTAAGTAGGGATTATTTTCAAAACCATCTTCAGCTACATTGGCGATGTACATGGTCGGTTTTGTGGTAAGCAGGTGGAAAGTACGAGCAACTTTCTGCTCGTCTTCATCCAGTTCAATCATGCGTGCAGTTTTGCCCGCTTCGAATTGAGGAATCAGTTTTTCTAACAGGGCTTTCTGAGCAATAGAATCCTTATCGCCGCCTTTCGCAGTACGAGTAACACGCTGTAGCTGTTTTTCGCAGGAATCTAAATCCGCAAGAATCAACTCAGTGTTGATCACATCGATGTCTTCCGCTGGGTTCACGTGGTTAGCAACGTGGATAACGTTAGGATCTTCGAAGCAACGTACAACGTGAGCGATGGCATCAGTTTCACGAATATTCGCTAAAAACTGGTTCCCAAGGCCTTCACCTTTTGAAGCGCCAGCAACCAAGCCCGCGATGTCTACGAATTCCATCGCGGTGGGTACAACACGATTTGGATTAACAATCGAAGCCAATTCGTCTAAGCGTGAATCAGGCATAGAGACTAAGCCAGAGTTCGGCTCAATCGTACAAAATGGGAAGTTCTCAGCAGCAATGCCGGATTTAGTCAGTGCGTTAAATAGCGTGGATTTACCGACGTTTGGTAAGCCAACGATGCCACATTTGAAGCCCATAATATGTCCTGTAATTCGTTATACGATCTAAGTTGCGGGTATTTTACCCTTTAAACGAGTGAAGTCGATTCATCGCTTTCGCTAAATCACCTGAAATGGCATCTGGAAGTACGCAGATGGCCTCGTCGATGACGTGATCTATACTTTGTTGTTCTGCTTTACTTGCTCGCCCAAGCACGTGTCCTGTGACTAATGACTTATCGCCAGGGTGGCCAATACCTACGCGTAGGCGATGAAAATCTTTTTGATTGCCGAGTTGAGCAATGATGTCACGCAAGCCATTTTGGCCGCCGTGTCCGCCACCGATTTTAAATTTGGCGACGCCTGCTGGCATATCAAGTTCGTCGTGAGCGACGAGTATTTCATTCGGTTTGATCTTATAGAAGTTCGCAAGCGCGGCAACAGATTGGCCACTGCGATTCATAAAGGTCGTTGGTAGCAGCAAAAAACATTCTTGGCCGGCGATACGACCTTTACCACTTAAACCAAAGAATTTTTTATCGGGGCTGAGGGAAATGCCTTCTTGGCGTGCGAGACGTTCAACCAACCAAGCGCCCGCATTGTGGCGGGTTTGTTCATATTCTGCGCCCGGATTACCGAGGCCAACGATAAGGCGAATAGGATCAGCCATGTAGAAGCCCTATTTTGTTAGTAATAAAAATTAGCCAATAAAAAAGCGGGGCAAGCCCCGCTTTTTTACTTAGAAGCGACGATTATTCGCCAGCTTCTTCAGTGCTTTCTTCTTCGTCAGCAGCAGCTTTCTTAGGAGCAATTACTGAAACAACAGAAGTATCGTGTTCAGGACCATGGCTCAACGCCAATGATTCAACACCTTTAGGTAGAGTCAGATCAGACAAGTGGATTGCTTGACCAAGTTCTACTTTTTCCATATCAATTTCAATGAACTCTGGAAGATCACCAGCAGTACAAATGATATCTAGGCTAGTCAGCTGGTGCATGATGCTACCGCCGCCAATTTTAACGCCAACACAAGTTTCTTCATTTAAGAAGTGTAGTGGAACGTGTGCTTTGATCTTGGTGTTCTTGCTTACACGTAAGAAGTCAGCGTGCCAAATCAATGCTTTTGCTGGGTGACGCTGAAGGTCTTTCAGAATAACCTGCTCGTCTTTGCCATCAACGCTTAGAGTAACGATTGAGCTGTAGAATGCTTCAAACTCAAGCACTTTGTTCAGTTCATTAGCTTTAAGAGTGATAGAAGTAGGCTTGCGGTCGTTACCGCCCGCTTTTCCACCGTAGATGATCGCTGGAACTAGGTTCTCGCGGCGCAGGCGGCGGCTCGCACCTTTCCCTGAGTCTTCGCGAGTAGTTGCAGATAAAGTAAAATCTGACATAGGTATTTCCTCATTTAGGATGTTAAAAACCGCCAGCATTTGCGACCAACGCGGGCGGTTGTAATGGATTGAACATTGTTGCTCAATCCGAATATCAGCTCGTTGTTCGTTTAACGGAACATCGCGCTAATGGATTCTTCGTTGTTTACGCGACGAATAGATTCTGCCAATAAACCAGCAATGGTCAGTTGACGAATGTTGCCAGTGGCGCGGGCAGATTCAGACAGTGGGATAGTGTCAGTCACTACCAATTCGTCCAATTCAGCGCTTGCTAGGCGTTCAATCGCGGGGCCGGATAGTACAGGATGTGTACAGTAAGCCACAACCTTTTTCGCGCCGAACTCTTTCAATGCTTTGGCGGCCATACACAGAGTGCCAGCGGTATCGACCATGTCGTCAACCAGTACACAGGTGCGATCGGTCACATCACCGATGATGTGCATAACTTCGGAGACATTGGCTTTAGGACGACGTTTATCAATAATGGCTAGATCAACATCAAGCTGTTTGGCGATGGCGCGAGCACGGACTACGCCGCCGATGTCGGGCGATACAATGATCAGGTCTTCAAAGCCCTGACGCTCAATATCATCCAATAAAATAGGTGAGCCATACACATTGTCTACAGGGATATCGAAGAAGCCCTGAATTTGATCAGCGTGAAGGTCGACAGTTAATACACGATCAATTCCTGAACCTGACATCATGTCGGCAACGGCGCGCGCTGAAATAGGCACTCGGGCGCTTCGTGGACGACGGTCTTGGCGAGCGTAACCGAAGTAAGGAACCACCGCAGTGATTCGGCTAGCAGAAGCACGACGCAGGCCATCAGCCATGAGCAGAACTTCCATCAGGTTGTCGTTGGTAGGTGCACACGTTGGTTGCAGAATGAAAACGTCTTTACCACGAACGTTCTCATTGATTTCAACCGTGATTTCGCCATCGCTGAATTTATCAACGGTCGCCTCACCTAGAGGAATGTCGAGACGCTCGACAACGAGTTTAGCCAGTTCCGGATTGGCGTTACCGGTAAATACCATTAGCTTAGACACAGGCGTCCCCTAGATGTATAAATTTTGAATGATGGAAGGATATAGAATTGGCTGAGGTGGCAGGGATCGAACCTGCGAATGACGGGATCAAAACCCGTTGCCTTACCACTTGGCGACACCCCAGCAACTTTAAGACGGTCTGAATAATACCTTATGCGTTATCGAAAGATTAGTTCCTTTCGCAACGAAGGCCACATATTCACCCGGTAGCTGGTCAGAAACAAAGTTTGCTTCTTTCTCAGAACCAAAGCTTGAAAATATGCAAGCTCCAGTGCCCGTCATCTTAGCAAAGGAAAATTTATTTAGCAAATTCAATGTCTTACCTATTCCTGGGTACAACATTGAGACAATCTGCTGGCAGTCATTTCTGCCCCCTTGCTTCAACGCGGTGCGAATATTAATGGCGGGAGTATCCCTTGTCAAACCCTCATGCTGAAATATTTTTCCGGTGTCGACATGAACGGGTGGGCAGACGACCAAATACCAAGGTTCAGGCAGCTCAGGAACCGGCGTTAAATGCTCACCAACGCCTTCAGCAAACGCCGCCTGGCCACGAACAAATACAGGTACATCCGCACCAAGGGCTAGGCCTAATGCGGCTAGTTCATCAAAACTTAGATCGAGATCCCATAATTTATTCAGCGCTAGAAGAGCAGTGGCGGCATCGGAACTGCCACCGCCTAAGCCACCGCCCATAGGCAGGATTTTTTTTAGCTCAATATCTGCGCCACACACCTTGTTGCTCTTTTGCTGCGATTTTTCTTGCAGCATTCGTGCTGCTTTGATGATGAGGTTGTCTTCAAACGGGACACCGGCAATTTCAGGCGATAGGGTTAATTTGCTATCAGAGCGCTGGCGGAATGCTAATTCGTCGCCGTAATCTAAAAATTGAAACAGAGTTTGCAGGTTGTGATATCCGTCATCTCTGCGCCCTGTGATGTGCAAGAAAAGGTTGAGCTTGGCCGGTGCGGGAACGCGTAGCCAGTGCTGCGCTTGTTGTGAATGCGGAGTCGTCGCTGACTCAGTCAGGCGGTCGTCAGTCATGCAAGGTCCACTCGCGTATTGAGAAGGTAAAACGAAAGTCGTGGCCACTCACTTTGACTAACCCCGGCAACCAATAGCCGTTTTGGCGTGAGTATCGTTTGTAGGTGATTTCCCAGCCATGCTGGGTCATTTTGCTCAATAATCCGGTGTCATCAAATTCAGTAACGGCTTTGGCGCCGGGACTTGGCTGTCCTTTTACCCAATAGCGAATATCCGACACTGGGAAGTTCCAGCCTAGGTAAAGCAACATGAGTTCTTCCGGAGATTTGGCATCGCGAGGACTGTCCCAGCCGGGCAAGGTCAGCTCGGCACGATCTTTGTCGCCGCTTAGGCGTGTGGCACCTTGGCCTAATGGTCCGGCAATGTAGATATCAAATTCACGTTTGTTTTGCTTCCAGTCAAGGTAGCCGGTGGCGCTGTCGTCCGGCGTGCGTACAGACATCTTGCCGCGCACTTGCCAGTGCTGCACCTTATTTAACTGGGATTGCAAAGTGTCTTTGCCGCCAGTGGGTAGCATGGAAGCGCAACCACTTTGTAGCAGAACGAGGAGTAGGAAGCTAACCCCTAATAGCTGGCGTTTGATGTGCATCATTACAGTTGCTCAACACCCAGACGTTCTAAGGTTTCATTAATGATGGCACTGTCTGGCTGCAGCTTTAGGCCTTCTTTCCAGACCTCAACGGCCATGTCTTGATTATCGGTAGCCCAGTACCACTCACCTAAATGAGCGGCAATTTCGTGATCCTTCATCTTATTCCAAGCATCTAATAACAGTGGGCCCGCTTCATTGATTCTTCCTTCACGGAAATATAGCCAACCAAGGCTGTCTATCATGGCTGGATTGTCAGGTTGAAGGGAAAGCGCCTTTTCGATTAGTGGTTCAGCCTCATCAAAGCGATTAGTTTTGTTCGCTAAACTGTAGCCGAGTGCGTTAAGCGCTTCGGCATGATCAGGATGTTTACTGAGTAAATGTCGTAGGTCGCTTTCTAATTTGGCTAAATCTCCCATGCGCTCTGCCAACATTGCTCGGGTGTATAACAAATTAGCGTTATCCGGCGACGCTTCTAGCGCTACGGTGAGCGATTGGATTGCGTCTTCTTGCCGCTCAGCACGAATCAGTAGTTCGGTTTCGATGCGCATGAGTTCGGTTTTGTATTTAGGGAATGCCTCACTACGTTCGTTGATGTAGGCGATAGCGGCATCAGTGTCTTGGGTGTCTTCTAATAATCGAGCAGCGGCTAGCTGAGCGGGTAGAAATTCACGACTCTCGCCAACTTGGCGGAAGTGAGACAGGGCTAAATCCGTGTTTTCTTCCGTCGCTGCCATATCGGCTAAGTAGTAATGTGCTTCGTTTACATTTTGCTCGGATGTTAATAGATCGTTTAAAAGCTTTCTGGCGCCGTTGGCATTGCCTAGCTCTTTTTCGAGCAAGGCGAGAGATAACATGATTTGGGGGTCATTAGGGAAGCGGTGGTTGGTCTCGATAAAGGCGTCACGAGCGTCTTTTATACGTTCAGCTTCGAGCATTGTGCGGGCACGTAAAAGCGCAATTTGTTTGTTGTCTGGATGTTCATCATGAAGATCATCAAGCCAATCGTTAGCTTCGTCTATGCGTTTAGCGATAATTAAGATCCGAGCTTTCTGAATGGCTGCCGGTAGTAGCTCGGGGGAGTGTTTTAGGGCGACGTCAATGTGGGCTACCGCGACATCGGTGCGCGACAATGACTGTTCTAAAATTGCACGTGCGTAGTAAATGTTGCCTTCTTTCGGATAGGTTTGAGTGAGTGACTCAAGCCTAGCGAGTTGTTGCAGGCGAATGTCATTTTCTGAAACCACCGTGGCGGCCGCAAAAAAATCAAACTGGGGGACGCCGGTCATTTCGAACAATCGAACGTACAAATCCAGGCTTTCTTCGTAACGTTTTTGTCCCAAAGCCACTTGAGCTGCAGCTTGAACGGCGCCGGGATCGTTTGGTTCAACTTCTAACCAGATGGCGCTCGCTTCGGCGGCAAAGTTTCCGGCACCAACATATTGCGCAATGCGCAATGCTCGCTCCGCCACATTGGGATCACGTGTTTTACGCGCCTGATCCAAGTAATGGAATAGGGACACATCATAGCGTTGGCGCTGGCCTGCCATCTCGGCAATAAGCAGTGAGTACATGGTTGCAGCAGGAATAGGGCGGTACTCAACTTCATGAGTCTCGGCATTAAGCTCCGAGGCCGCTAAATTGTGGGTGTTGGAGTCGTTCCCCTGCAGTGCAGCACAGCCGGCGAGGACTATGGTTGCTAGGCCTGCGGTGACGCTGCGAGTGGCAGTAGGGAGTACTTTAGGGAGCACTTTCTTTTTAGCTTCCTGCCAAAAATTATCGCCAATGATGTTTGAAAAGAGTACTGAGTCTGATGACATATAATGGATAAACCTAATGAATCTGGTGTTATTTAGAGTCAGATAGCTGGGTAAGTCAAAGATTTCGGGCGCAAATTCTGCCACAGATGTTTATAATCGCCGCTTTTACACGGGGAATTTTGGCCGTCAGAATGAGTATTTGGACTCTAGGTATCAATCATAAGACAGCTCCGGTAGAAGTGCGCGAACGTGTAGCCTTCGACCCTGCCTCTATGAATTTGGTTCTAAAAGACCTCCAAGAGCTCGAGTGCGTGTCAGAAGTGGTGGTACTTTCCACCTGTAACCGTACCGAAATTTACTGCACTGCAGATGATCGTTGCCCTGAGCGCATTGCGCAGTGGCTGCATGCCAATCATGATATTGAGCGCGCTGATCTTGATGCTTCTCTTTATGCCCTGACCGATGACAATGCCGTGGCGCATACCATGCGTGTGGCCAGTGGTTTAGATTCGTTAGTGCTCGGTGAGCCACAAATTCTAGGGCAAATGAAATCTGCATTTGCCGTTGCACAAGAAGCAGGAACCACGGGCACTGAGCTGGGTCGTTTATTTCGCCAGACGTTTTCGATTGCCAAGCGTGTGCGCACCGATACAGCGATTGGCCAGAATCCTGTGTCAGTGGCGTTTGCCGCGGTGCGTATGGCGCAACATATTTTTGCCGACCTCAAAAACAGTCGTGCCTTGTTGATTGGTGCGGGGGAGACCATCGAGTTGGTGGCTCGTCATTTACGCCATGCTGGCGTTGAACATATGACGTTAGCCAATCGTACCTTGGCGCGAGCGCAGAATTTAGCGCAAGAGTTTCACGCGGAAGCCGTGTTGCTGGAAGATATTCCGATGGTGCTTTCTCAGGCGGATATTGTCATTTCTTCTACTGCCAGCCCGTTACCGATTTTAGGTAAGGGGATGGTCGAGAAAGCATTGAAGAAGCGTCGTCATAAACCCATGTTTATGGTGGATATCGCAGTGCCACGAGATATCGAACAAGAAGTCGGTGATTTATCGGATGTGTACTTGTATACGGTGGATGATTTACGCGACATTATTGAAGAAAACGTTCGCTCTCGCGAAGACGCTGCCAAGCAGGCAGAAGAGCTGATTGAAGCGGGCGTTGAGCATTTTATGCGCGAGCTAAAAGCGCTGGATGCCGTCAGTACATTAACGGATATACGCACTCACGTTGAAGTACTGCGCGACGAACAATTAGAAAAAGCGCTGCGCCAGATTCAAAACGGTGCAGACCCTGAAAAAGTATTACGTACCTTTGCTCATACGCTGGGTAATAAAATATTGCATAAACCTATGACGGCGCTTCGCCGCGCTGGCTCTGAGGGACGTATTGACGTTCTAGACTGGAGCCGGGAACTGTTTGATCTGGATAATCGCTCCGAATGAAGTCTTCAATATTACATAAGCTCGAAACCCTTCGTGATCGCTACGAAGAAGTTGGGCATCTGCTATCAAGTCCCGACATCATCTCTGACCAAGACAAGTTCCGTAATTTGTCAAAAGAGTACAGCGAACTTGAAGAGGTTGCTGCGGCCTATACCGATTACGAACAAGCCCAGGCGGATTTTAATGAAGCTGAGGTGCTCGCGTCGGATGAAGATCCAGAAATGCGTGCAATGGGGCAGGATGAGCTGCAAGCCAGTAAAGAGCGCATGGCTGAATTACAGGCGAACATTGAAATTCTGTTACTGCCAAAAGACCCAGACGATGGCCGAAACGTAATAGTGGAAGTGCGTGCAGGCACCGGTGGTGATGAGGCGGCGATTTTTTCCGGTGATTTATATCGCATGTACACACGTTTTGCTGAGACTCAAGGCTGGCGTACCGAAATGCTTAACTCGAATGAGGGTGAGCATGGTGGCTTTAAAGAAGTCATTATTCGTATTAGTGGTACCGATGTGTATTCGTGTTTGAAGTTCGAGTCTGGTGCTCATCGTGTGCAGCGTGTTCCGGCGACAGAAAGCCAAGGGCGCATTCATACGTCGGCGTGTACTGTGGCGGTGATGCCAGAAGTCGAGGACGAAGCTGAAATCGACATTAACAAGAACGATCTACGTGTGGATACTTTTCGTGCCTCAGGCGCGGGTGGTCAGCACGTGAACAAAACCGACTCTGCCATTCGATTAACGCACTTACCAACGGGCTTAGTGGTTGAGTGTCAGGACGAGCGCTCGCAGCATAAGAACCGTGCAAAAGCGATGGCTTTACTTGCAACACGTTTACGTGATGCGCAGCGCCAAGCGGCTCATGCCGAACAAGCGGCTACTCGTAAGAGCCTTGTTGGCTCGGGGGATCGCTCGGAACGTATTCGTACTTATAATTATCCACAGGGCCGAGTCACGGATCATCGTATCAACCTGACGCTCTATAAGCTGGATGAGATTGTGCAAGGCGATCTATCCGCTGTGATTGAACCATTAATTCAAGAACATCAGGCGAACTTACTGGCTGAGATGTCAGGTCAGTGAGTTTGACCGTCGCTGACTGGCTCAAACAGGCGCAAGCCTGTTTATTGAATGCAGGCAGCGACAGCCATCGTTTAGACGCCGAACTGCTGTTAATGCATATCCTGCAAGTGAATCGCGCCTGGCTGTTTACCTGGCCAGAAAAAGAAATATCCCCAGACCAAACCTCGCAATTAGCTGAATTACTTACTCGTCGCGCTCAAGGTGAGCCAGTGGCGTATCTGATCGGTGTTCGAGAGTTTTGGTCGTTGCCATTAAAAGTCGCACCTTCAACGTTAATTCCACGTCCCGATACCGAAACACTGATTGAATGGGCGTTGGAGTTAGCGTTGCCTGAGAATACGCGCGCTGTTGATCTAGGAACAGGCACAGGTGCGATTGCTTTGGCCTTAGCCAGTGAGCATTCAACATGGCAAGTATCAGCGGTTGAATTTAATCCTGAGGCGGTTGAGCTAGCTCGAGAAAATACAGAGCGCTTGGGCTTAGCTATAACGGTTGCGCAGGGTAGTTGGTTTGAACCGGTTCAAGGCACCTTTGATTTAATCGTCAGTAATCCTCCTTATATAGATCCGAATGATCATCACTTAAATGAAGGCGATGTACGTTTCGAACCGCGCTCCGCCTTAGTGGCAAACCATGCGGGCATGAGCGACCTCAAGCACATCATTGCGACGGCACCTAAATATCTTAATGCAAACGCTTGGTTGTTGTTGGAACACGGTTATGATCAGGCTGATGCGGTATGTGACTGCTTACGTCAGCATGGGTTTGTCGATGTCGAAAATCGCCGTGATTTAGGGGATCAACCACGTATTAGTGGAGGCCGCTGGACTGGCCGTTGGGTCGGACACTGTGTTGCTAAGAGAAACGGGGACGAATGATATGAAAGACGATCAGCTCCTACGCTATAGCCGCCATATTTTGTTGCCTCAACTCGATATTGAAGGGCAGCAAGCCATAATGAGTGCGCACGTTATGATCATAGGCTTAGGTGGCTTGGGTTCCCCTGTGGCTTTGTATCTTGCGGCAGCCGGGGTCGGTGAATTCACGCTCGTGGATGATGATAGCGTTGAGCTCACTAACTTGCAGCGACAGATTGCACACAACACACACTCTCTGGATTTGAGTAAGGTCGAGTCTGCGAAAACATCAATGTTAGCGATGAATCCAGAGGTGACAGTACATTGCCATCCTGTGCGGGCCGATAACGAATGGCTCTGCCAACACCTTAATGGTGTTACTTTGATGGTGGATTGCAGCGACAACGCAGATATTCGTTATGCCATGAACGACGCTGCGCTAGCAAAAAATATCCCTTGGGTATCGGGCGCGGCCGTCGGGTTTGCCGGGCAAGTCGCAGTATTTGATCCTAGGGAAGAGAACTCCCCTTGTTATCGTTGTTTGTATCCCGCTCTTTCTGATGACGTTTTGTCGTGTGCAGAAAGCGGCGTGCTTTCTCCTGTAGTGGGGGTAATTGGTAGCCTACAAAGCACAGAAGCGCTGCGCTTAATCACCAAATTTGGAGAAAAGCAACACGGGTGCTTGCATACCTGGGATGCGCTTGCTGGAGATTGGCGGCGCTGGAAATTAAGCCAGCGTGAAGTCTGTATGTGTTGTGAGAATATTGACTAGGCCGATTCGCTAGGGAACCTCTGAAAAATGCAGTGGCGGCTGCGGCTTTCAGGAAAGTGACAGTTCAAGGC